>JGI24731J21663_1002188_pt1 | contig 12574 bp, 8 predicted proteins | sample EPASupsiteHSE605_FD_21663 | JGI IMG/M metagenome (IMG submission 21663) | reverse complement strand
AAATATAGCTCTTCTATCTGCCTCTTGCATTGTCTTCACAGAAGAAAGTCTATTCATCATAGTAATCTAGTAAAACAAATCAACGATTATTCTGTAAAGTCCATATTTGGACATGAATCCCATTCAAGAGATTCTTCCTGGATTAAAGACAGAAATTGAATCACGAAATGTTATTTTAGATAGTATTGAAGAAGAATATCGTCAATGGGATTTATCATTAAGTCAAGAAGAACAAGAAGTTCGACGAGTTGAAAGTGTTTTTTTGAACAACCTTAAAGAGCGTAAAAGCAATAATGGTTTATATCAAAGTATTAAGAATAATCTTGAATCTCTTGAGCATATTCTTGAGGATCTCGAGAACAAAGAGCGTTTTTTAGTTTCTAATGAACGTTCAGATGAAACACCAAACACAGAAAAGATTGAAGAATTAGTAGCAAACATTAATAATAGTATTATTTTAACAGAAAAAGAATTAGACAATTTAATTAATTCATCTGATTTTGTTACTCTTCAAAAGCAAGAAGAAGAATTATCATATATTGCCTCAAGTCTTAATAAACTTTAAAATCTTATTTAAATATGCCGAATAAGCAATAGTTTTACTTAATTATATTGCATATAGCTTGGTGTAGCTGAGAACTTGGCATATCCTTTAATAACCTTATTAATAGCATCTAAGAAATCACTTTCTGTTGTGGCTTTGCGTCTTGCTCTAATAGCAATAATAGCTGCTTCTGTACAAACAGAACGAATATCTGCACCAGTAGCATTAGGACAAAGTCGTGCTAATAAATCAAATCGAACTCCTCGTTCAACACTCATTACTCTTGTATGAATCTTAAAAACAGAAACACGACCTTCAAGATCTGGAACAGAAAATTCAATCTTACGATCAAGTCGACCTGGACGCATAAGCGCGGGATCAAGAGTATCTGGACGATTAGTAGCCATAAGAACTTTAACATTACCACGACTATCAAATCCATCAAGTTGAGTAATTAATTCAAGCATAGTACGCTGAACTTCATGTTCTGCACTATCTGCATCTCCAAATCTAGCTCCTCCAAATGCATCAACTTCATCAAAAAATATAATACAACTCTTCTTACTACGAGCCATTTGGAAAATTTCACGAACCATACGAGCTCCTTCTCCAATATATTTCTGAACTAATTCACTACCAATAACTCGAATAAAAACTGATTCTGTTCGATTAGCTACTGCACGAGCAAGAAGGGTTTTACCTGTACCTGGTGGTCCATAAAGTAAAACTCCTTTAGGTGGATCAATACCTAAACCTTCAAATTTCTCTGGATGCAATAATGGCATTTCAATAATTTCGCGCAATTTCTCAATTTGTTCACTACAACCACCAACATCGGCATAAGTAACATCTGGTTTTTCTTCAACTTGCATAGTAGTAACAATAGGATCAATACGTGGTGGAAGAGGTAATTGAATCGCATAACGACGACGATCAACACCAACACGCATCCCTTCTGTGATATCTGACGGAGCGGCACCTTTACCAATACCAACTACAAATTTAGCTACATGACTAATAGAAATAATATATCGAGGTTTTTCATCTGCTGGCAAGATTTTTTCACACGTAGCAACGTTAAGAGGTTCTTGACTACCTAAATTATTCTTATCTCCATCAAAATCCCATTGTGACATAGGAGCTAATCCTGTATCACTTTCACGAACACCTTTAACTAAATCAATTCGACGAGAAAGTTCACGAATATCCTTTTCAACACTACGAATCTCTTTAGTAAATGGACCACGAGAATATGTTTCGATTAATGTTAAATCTGAATCATCCAATGGAATTATTTCTTCTTGATTCTCTTTATCAGTCATTATATCTTTAATACTAAAGTTTCTTTAGGTTTGGTTGGTTTGAATTAATCGAACTTTTCAAATTTTCTTTGCAAAACGATTATAATTTGGGCGAACAATTATCATGATTCTAGTATAATAGTAGAGTTTGATTTTTATGTATAGGGGTATGAATTGCTTTTAGTAAATTTTATTAACAATGATTCAAACAGAGGTTTATAATAAAGCAAGATTGGAATAATAGAGGAGTTGTCAGGAAAAGAGAATTGAGTTTTATAACCGCTAATAATTTTTCAGAAAGATAAGAATTTTGAATGATTTAAGAAAATTTCTAATAAACGATTCAATCAAAAATTTGATCTCATTCTTTTTCTGATGATTGCACAAAAATTACCTGGGTTTCGTACTAATGAATCAAATTATCCAAGTCATTCATATACATTTAGAACACATCATGTAGTAAATATTCGAAAAGAATTAGATAGTCCAGTTTCTTTGTCACTTAATATTAAAGAACAAGATTATCATGTAGGTAAGATTCAAATAATTCCTTTTGATGAGCGCTTATGTAATAGAGGTCGGTTTGAAAGCATTTTTGATGCTTTTATGTTTTTATCAGCTCATTGTATGCGTTTTCATGGTTTTTTTACACTGAGAATTGCTAGAAAATACTCTTATTATTGCCAAGTGTTTAATATTGTTGATTTAGGATATGTACAGCTTTCTTCCATTGATCGTAATCTATTTAATAGTTCTTTTTCTCATTTTCAGAGAACTCAAAAGTAATCTAGGATGAAAATTGGAAAAATGGAAGAAATAATATCTTTAATATCTTTAAAAATCACTTTAAAATCTATTTTGAGTTATTTAAATCTGGATTTTATCTAATCTGATTTTCATTTCCACACCCAAACAAAAAAAATAACTTACTCCTAAATATATAAATTTAAAATACCTTAATTACTACTAAAATATTATGTTTACTTAAATATTACTCTTAAAAACACTCAAGCTCATCAAAACTAAAATTTCAATCATGGCATATAGAAAAAATAAAAATATTAAATACAATTACACAATTATGCTTCAATTCACTGTTTCTTCAAAAATGGTTTCAATATTAGATTCGAATAGATTTAAAAGATTATTGTCCTTTTCATATGTTTCTTCTTCACTTATTAATGATTCTTTAATACTACAAGAATACATATATAATGAAAAGAATTGGTTAAAAGTTTCTTCAACTGTTGCTGAAACTAAAAAATGGATCATTTCAGGTGCAAATAAATGTTTTCCTGTCTCATTTAAGAATTCTTGATTATTGAGAGATAATGCTTTTTCTTCATTCTTCGTAGTGACATAAGGTTCATTAATACTTTCTTCGTTCTCTGATAAAAACTCATTTGCTTCATTCTTCTTAGTGACATATGGCTCATTAATACTTTCTTCGTTCTCTGATAAAAACTCATGTGCTTCATTCTTCGTAGTGACATATGGCTCATTAATACTTTCTTCGTTCTCTGATAAAAACTCATCTGCTTCATTCTTCTTAGTGACATAAGGCTCATTAATAATTTTTTTGTTCTCTGATAAAAACTCATCTGCTTCATTCTTCTTAGTGGCATATGGCTCATTAATACTTTCTTCGTTCTCTGATAAAAACTCATCTGAGAAATCATCATTTACAAAAGTATTAGTTGATACATGATCTGCATTCCCCTTATTCATACTTTCACATGAATTTATATTTTCATTCTCAAATTTAGAATCATCATCAAATAATTCAAATTTTTCTCTAGTTTCTCTACTATAATCTGTATTATAATAAAATGGTGTCAATAATTCACTATTTGGAACTTTAGACAATCCTATATCACAATTTAATGAATCATTAGCTTCCGAAAATAATACTTTCTCCTTAATCTTAGAATCCTTATTATTACTAAAAACTGAAGGCTTGGAATTCTTACGTAGAATAAGATCACTTAATTCTTTTTCTTTAAAATACTCTTTTTCAATTACATTAAGTCGATGATCAACTCGCCTTGATATATTAAGAAGATTCATTAACTCTTTCTCACAAATTGAAATGCTATCCTCCCGACTTAAAAGATAAAGATGTTTCTTCTTAAGATCATCATACACTTGATGACTACTCTTTAACTCTCGTTTCAACTCTGTTTCGCGTGATTTTAACCTAATTCGTTCACTAATACAATCTGAACTTTCAACTTCAATTAAAAAAAGTTCTTTTTCATGATTAAGATAACCAATACGTTCAATAATACGATGATACTCTTCTTTTTGTTCAATAACATAATTCTCTAACTCTTTAATACTGGATGAATTAAACAAGTTACAAAGATATTTCTCTTGCTCTAAAAGAAAATCTTGTTCCTTAAGCAAACTATCATTATTGACACAAAAACCAACATGAAAATATCTACGGCGACTATTACACTCTGACAAAAATAAATTAGAATACTTAGAATTAATGCTTTCTTCAAGAAGCTTCAATTCTAATTTAAGATTCGAAATATCTCTCTCCAATAAACACTTACATTCAATAAAATACTCTTGATCATAAAAACTATTATTACCACAAAATAAAAATTTACCTTTAGAATTACCCTGTTTTGAACAAATAATTCGAGATACTTTCTCTTTAAATGGACTACTATTAAAAACAGGTCGACAAAGCATCAAAAAACAATAAAAAACTAATGTTAATAACGATAAAATAAAATCACTCTCTGTTTTAAGCTCGGTTTGTACGAATATTTCGAATTGCAACTGCTGCCGCCATTTGCAAATCTGGATCCTCACTTTCAACCATAATTAATAAGTATTCAACAACGCCTGCTTGGCTAAGTTTCTTGCTATTCTCGGCATCTTCACTTAATGCTTTAAGTGCTTTAGCGGTAGCTGCATGAACTTCTTTATTAGATGATGGTGGACGCAAATATGAAACTAATGGATCAACTGCGCCTTCTTCTCCAAATCGACGACGGTTATTAGACCAATCTGCTGCTACACCAATAGCATCAGCTAATGGCTTACGAACACTATCTTGCTTAGTTGAAAGAAGACGTGACAATAATTCAACAAGACCAAGATCTGTCATAACGGCTAGATTCTCTTTATCTTTCGCTATCTGTGTAACAGCCATGCATGCAGATTCTTGAACTTCTGCATCATTAGATCGCAATAAATCAACTAATAATTCAAGACCATCAACAAATGTACGAACTATTGGTGGTGAGGTAGAACTCTTCAAAAATGGAACTAATGCTCGTGTTGCTGCCGCTTGAACACCTGGAACTGGACTCTTCATAAGTGACCAAAGAGTACGAACACCATTAAGACGCATAAGTGCTGAAAGATTACCTGCTTCATTACAACATGTACCAATAGCTTTGGCTGCATAAATAACAAATTCATAATCAGTAGAATTAAGATAACTAAGAAGATCTGGAATAAGATTTTGACGAACTGTCCACTGCAAAAATGCTTGATTCTTAGTTAATACACCAATAACCTTTAAAACACCTTTACGAATACCTGGATTCTCACTCTTCCAAAGATTTTGAAGTTTAGACTGAATACCTGGATTAAGCGCATCACGAATCATCGCAATTTCACCTAAAACAACAACGGAATCTAAACCTGAAAGAACAACATCAGTATTCTTATTATCAAGCATATGACGAAGACTAGTAGGACCATCATTGGTTTTAGCATCTGGTTTCCCACAGAATAATCGTTGAAGTTCTTCATCAATAGGATAAACTGTAAATGCTTTAGCTGACCATGAAACACATTCATCATTACTCGAACGAAGACCAATGCAGAAAAATTTAATATGATATGCTTTCAATGGTTCAAAAATCTTAGGACCATAAACTGGTAATGAACATAAAAGACGAGTAATATTAAGCATTTGTTCATCTGTAGCTGAACATGGATTAGTATAACGTTCAAGTTCAATAGAAAGATGACTATCAATCATAACTTGTGTAGCACGCTGACTACGATTAACAGACCACAATGTATAACAAACTTTAGCTACTAGATCTTGTTGCTTAATAAAAACAATCAATTGTTCAATACCTTGTTTCTCAATAAAATACTCTCGAAATGATGTATTATGACAACAATTTGCAATAGTAGTTAATAAATCTGACATAAGTGATACTTCTTCACGTTTAAGAATATCAAGAAGAATTCTAACAACTTCTTCATTCGCTAAATGACGACGTATCAATGGATTAAGTGAAATCATAGCAAAAATACGTAAAACTGCTTCAACTTGTTGATTTTGACGAAGTTCTCCAAATCCATGTGTAGGCTTAAGACGTAAGATATCACGCATAGCTGGAATAGCCCCTGTAGTATAAACTGCACGCTGACCAGATGCCTCTTTGAAAATTGTATTATTAGAAAGTTCAATAAGATCATTCTTAGTAGGATCTGCAGAGCGCTCTGGATCAACTAATGACTTAAGCTTAGAATGAAGAGCCCAATATTCTCCTTCACTAGAAGATGCTTTAGTAAATGCAATAATTTTTTCATCATCTTCTTGTTTCTCTTGTTCTTTCTCTGATGAATTTTCTTCTGATCCACTAGGCTGTGATAAAAATAAAACAGGCTGTGGAAGACTAACAAGATTATTAGAAAAACTACGATGACGTTCAGATGTACTAACTTCTTCACGAACTGGTGCTGAAAGACTAGAACCAATAAGTTTTGAAAAAACACCCGAAAAAATACTAATAGGAGACTTAAGATCGTCATATAATTCACCAATTTGTTCATAATTCATCTCTTCTTCTCCATCACTACCAACACAATAACCTCGAATTCGAAAACACTTACCATCATTTCGGCATAAAATAACTAAAACACCCTGATCATGTGTAGAACAAACTATATAACCAATGTCACCAAGACTTCTACGCCAAGGAGCACAACGAAGACCATCTGAACCTTTATATGAAGATTCCCACTCAATCCAACGAAGAGGAAATTTACTAGAATCTTGACCTGCAACGCTTTTAAGTTTTGTCAACTCGATCTCGAACTTATCAATCATCTAATACTGAATATTAATAACGGATTGTCACTTTACAATATTTACATGATATGAAACCGATTAGTTCACTGACATTGTTCTTATCATAGAACTCTTTGATTTATTTTTTTTTCCTGGTGATCAAATGACCAAAAAATTACTTTAGAGAAATATGTGTGTTTAATGGGGAATTGAATATTAAGTATAGGTATGTTCATAAATGGATAATTACAATTGTCATGAAGTTTTCATGCTTGATATAAAGAATCAAGGATACTCTTTATAATAACCCTATAAGAAAATTATTAATGTTTTGTAAATATTGTTAAGTTACTATGATAACACAATAGAATTCCATGAATCCATCTAATCAAAAAAGTATTTATATGTGTTATAAAAATCACCAAATAACTTTTGGCATATAGAATAGGTTCTTTGATACTCAATAAAAACAACTTTCATTCAAAGATTTTTTCTTTATTTTCAATTTTTAGGTTTTGAAGATGGTTCATCACAAAGATTTCTTCTTCTAAAAATACAAAAAAACTAGACATTTATTAAAATAATGGATAATATTGATGGATATAATTGATGTTTAAATTATTTTTAATGTCAACATCTAGAATAAGTGCTCTATCAAATGAAGAAATAGAGGCAATTGAACCATCTTTTGACTCAATAGAGAAACTTCAACAGGCTGGAATAAATATCGCTGATATAAAAAAGTTAAAAGAAGCAGGAATTTGTACTGTTGGAGCTGTGTTAATGGAAACAAAAAAACATCTTGCTAATGTTAAAGGAATATCTGATGCTAAAGTTGATAAGCTAATAGCTGCCGCTCAATCTTTAAGACCAAATTTCGCTTTCATTTCTGGTTCTTCTTGCTTACAACAAAGATCAAAAGTAATAAGAATAACTACTGGAAGCAATGAACTGAATAAACTATTGGGTGGTGGAATTGAAACAATGTCAATAACAGAAGTGTTTGGTGAATTTAGAACTGGAAAAACTCAACTTTGTCATACACTATGTGTAACATCTCAATTACCTCTATCAAAAGGAGGAGGATATGGAAAAGTATGCTTAATTGATACTGAAGGAACCTTTCGTCCTGAAAGAATACCTGTGATAGCTCAAAGATTCGGATTAGATGGTGAAGATGTTTTGAATAATATCCTTTATGCTAGAGCTTTTACACACGAACAACAAATGCAATTGATTTTAACTGCTGCGGCTCAAATGGCAGAAGAGCAATATAGACTACTAATAATTGACAGTGTAACTGCACTGTTTAGAGTGGATTTCTCGGGAAGAGGCGAATTGGCTGAAAGACAACAAACTTTAGGACAAATGATGGCCTCTTTAACAAAAATTGCTTCAGAATTTAACATAGCCGTGTTTATAACTAACCAAGTAATGGCTAACCCTGATTCAACAATGTTCGTACAGGCTCCAAAACCAATAGGTGGACATATACTGGCTCATGCAAGTACAACAAGATTATACTTAAGAAAAGGAAAAGGAAATGAAAGAGTTGCAAAAATTTACGATTCGCCTTCGTTACCTGAAGCAGAAGCTTCATATGAACTATCGGATACTGGAATAATTGATACAACAACTTAATCAATAAAAACAAAACCAAAGAATACAAATAGACTATAAATGGATCTTCGAAATACTGGAATATCAGAGAAAATCAAAGATATTCCAACTGTTAAACACTGATGAGTCGAGTAATGAGAAATCTGATGAACATTAATCAAACAATGAGTTGTGATAATATTAATTGTTTCATTTATCGAAATACCAACCATATGACGCAAATGATTCACTTTACAATTTGACACTCTTAATAATCCACTACTAATATAGAATAGAGTATTCAGATTCTGTTGAAAAATGCTATTAGAAATACTATGATGACCATTACTGCTGATATATACAATTCCATTGTATGGTTGACCATATGAATTATCAATAACATTCAAGAAAGAAATCATACTCTCATTGTTTGTTGATCCCAAATCCAATGTAATTGAACCAGAGGCTCTGTTTTTTACCATTGATGAGAATAGAAATGTGAGATTATTTGAATGAATTGCAATAGCAGAATTGCTAAAAACATTGTTATTGGAAATGTTGGCATTTTGAATATGAATACAACCACAAAGGATTGTTGTAGATGATGAACCTTGTGTTGTTGTTGACCATTGTGATATTGAAACAAAGTTAAAACTTCCAGCATTATTATTACTCAAAACAATGAACCCAAAATGATAAATACTCTGGCTTGACGAACATTCAAATCCACAAATTTCTTTGAAAGAAATCTCTTTGCAATTTAAATACATTGCTCCTCCTTGTTTCCCACTAGTGCACGAAAAAAATGTACATTTTTCGTGCACTACTTAATTGATTACAAAACAAAGCTCCTCCATTATCATTTTTGGAATTAATATTTGAGAAAATACTATCTTTAACTCCAAATATGGTACTATTCACAACATATCTCTGATTATACAAAAAAGAGATCGCAAAAATAATCATTCAATACAACAGAAGGCACTTTTCAATTAACTTTACTTAAAGATATCCACATATCTGGAGGTGTCTTCAACAAAAAACTTAGGGTCTGTTAATAATAAAGTGTGTCGGAAATCATGGTTGGTTTTCAAAACTGTACAAAGTTCGTCTAGCAAAGGGTGTGGAAATGATCGGGATGTGATCATCCATGGAAGAAGTAATAAGCTTGTTTCATCAGAGATAACCTCTTTGAAAACTAGGAATGATAAAACTCTTGATATAGAAACCATATCTCTACTGATTGTGATCATATTTGAAATAATTTCATTAATATTGCTATCAATAAATGGACAAATTTTTGAAAGAACAAGTTCAGATCTCTTTGAACTGCATAACATTCTAGCAACTGCTTGGTAGTTCTTTAAATGAACAGCAATAATTAAGGCCCAATCTTCCTTGTTCTCTCGGATTAATTGATCTTGCTGATTTGAAGATAGCATTGATAGAACAATGCTGATTTCGTCGGATGTCATATGCTTCCAATCAGATTTGAGACGTTCAATTGTTGGCTTTTGACTTACCTTTTCATTCACTTTCACTGTTCTGTGAATTGGTTTTGGCCTAGTTAATAACACTTTCATTATTTCGAACTCAGGCCCTTTACATAATTCGAAAATTTTCCTTTGTCTTTCATCAAAACTTAGATCATAGGATATAAATGCCAATGATGGGATGAAACCACAAATAGATGTTAGTGCAGTTGTTGGTGTTAGTTCACTTCCTATTAATTCTTCAATTAGAGAATCAGTATCAGTCTTATCTAAGTTTAGGAATATATACTGAGAAATTCCTAAAGAATCACTTGGTCGAGTCATAGGCTCAAATCCACACAATGATGAAATTTCATTAATATGAGACCATATATAAGATAATCCTTTAAACTCGGTTTTATCTTTTATCATTGGAATCATTGAAGCAAACCATGAAGATATGCAATATGAAACCCCAATAATATCATCTAATGATCCTTTTCGTCTAGAAATGATATTTTTTACAAATTCAGCTGGGTGTTCTATTGTGCTAAAAGATAAACAATACAATGCCATTAATCTGATTACAGAAAGATTGGAATGAAGAATAATCTGTTCCAAAATGGTATTATACTCTCTAGGAGATTGAAGTTTTCTAGAAAACAGCAAAGCTAAAGAAAAAAGAGCCCCAAAATGCGAATAATCATTATTTGGCGATGAAAGGATGGAACGAATTGCACTAACAATAGATTCATCACATTTCATTTGAAAAACGCACTCTGATGTTTGTCGAATAATGCGACTCCATCCATCCATTTTTTCAAATCTATCAAAGAATAGAGAAAAACACGTAGCAAGTAATAAAAGTCGATGGCTAGTTTTCTCTTTTTTAAGTTCATCAGATAATAAAAATGGCAATGGATCGTTTTTCAGAGAATACTCAGGGAAATCTCTAGGCTTCAAAGCTTCAAGCTGAGGAAATCTGGATAATATTGATATTGGAACCCTCATCAGAGCTGATTCAACATCAGGTCTATTAAACTTATAAATTTTTAACAAAATCTCACATGCAAGTTCGCAATCATTAGGATTATTTAGGCTCAAAATGGATTCTTGTAATACACCTGTGAGATCAAGGTCATTCTCTGTTAATGTACGAATTGATTGATAGTCTTTCCAAATAATAACAGAATCGAGTTTTCCTGCCAATGTTGCCTGGCCCAATGCATCAAGTAAATAATTTCTAACAATACTATCACAATGCAACAATAGCCTTCTAATATGAGGCAAAACCAATGGGATTGAATTGGGATTAATTAGGGATATACAATATAGCCCTTTTGCAGCTGCTATTTGGACTCCTATTTGACTATTTGGGAATACCTTGCAGAACTTTCCTAAATATAATGAAGTCAAATTGGTATTAATCTGTACAGCAAGCGCTAATGATGTATAGCAAAAAGGAATCTCCTCAGAAAATGGAATTGCCATTGGATTTGCTATAAGTAAATCATGAATGTTGTATGGATTATTCTCACAAGAGAGCCTTTTAAGAAATTCATCACGATTGCATTCCTTTTTGTGAATGGTACGACAATATTGGGGAACTGGCATTGATTCGGTAGGGGGAATCAATAATTGGATTCTCAATAAAGGAGGAAGGCTCTCCATGTTACACTCAATGATTCTTTCTTTATCAAATTCCATTATTTCATATTGAGTTGATTCAATCCATTTCAAATAAGCACTAGGAATTTTTGCATTTGATAGTAACAAAATATCAATTAAAGGCTGGGCTTTGTCAACAACAAGCGAAACATTCAAACCTAAGTTTATAAGTCTGATATCTGTTGAGTCATTTCTTATGGCTGAAGCAAACAAAACCAAAAACTCCCTATAAAAATCAGCTGATTCAGTTACTGGTATCATTTCAAGACATTGAATAACAATATTTAAATTTCCTCCTCTTGAAAGATATAAAAGAAGCAAATTATCTCTTAAAATAACATGTTTGGTAATTGGAATTCTTCTAAACAAGGATAAGCAAACATCTTGAAGACATAAAAATGATTCAGAATGCAAAGTTAAAAATTCTGCAATATAATCAAGCTTTTCTGTGGACAATAATGGATCCAAAAACGAAAAGAACTCCTGATTTGTAGAATTCATCATGATTAATTGATATAATGGGAAATAGAAATCTGGGTTCTTCATATCACTAGCAAATCGTTGTAAAACTTGCATTGAATCTTTGTTCTTAATAATCAATCCAAACCTTGACACAACAAAAGGAAAATATAGTTTGGGACCAGTATTATAGAGCTTGATAAGCATTTCTGCATCCTCATAAGAATTATTTGTTGGAATTTGATTAACTCTATCATGTATGTTCATCTTTTCTTGATCAAAAAATTTGGGTTCTATTCTTGGTTTTGTTGTCCTAAGTTATTGATCTTTGATTTTCTCTGATATTCCAGTATTTCGAAGATCCATTTATAGTCTAGTTGTATTCTTTGGTTTTGTTTTTATTGATTAAGTTGTTGTATCAATTATTCCAGTATCCGATAGTTCATATGAAGCTTCTGCTTCAGGTAACGAAGGCGAA
>JGI24731J21663_1002171_pt1 | contig 12640 bp, 14 predicted proteins | sample EPASupsiteHSE605_FD_21663 | JGI IMG/M metagenome (IMG submission 21663) | reverse complement strand
TATTTCCATTATAACCATTTGAAAAATTCACAGCCACAATATAATAAAAACCCCAGACAATGGCTTACATCTATCTGGAGGTTATCAATAATATGAGAACGGTATGAAATTATGGCAGTATATTAATTTTTTCAATAGCCTGCCATCGTGGTTCAACCACAAATTATATTTTCGATCTGTCACTCCTTACCATCGCAATAGCTATCTGGTAATCCAATTCTTGACCATTAGTAAGTTTGAAGTCAGGAAATTTAGCTCCTGTATATCTTACTGCGTTGACTTCGATTGGTTCCATTATTAAACACCTCCTTTTGGTATTAGTTTGACACAAAATCAAAAATATTATGCCCGCCTAGATTGTTTGGATATGCTTACTTAACTCAATAAAATTAGGGGATTTTACCAAAAAACTAATAGGTTAGATCACCCCCTGATTACCAAGGGGGGATCTATTTTGAACTGGCGGCACCAATCTTAATCGATGTTCTGTCCAGTATAAATCTCCATCATTTCCTTTTTTATCTGTTGTTTTATTTTACTCTTTTCTCTGCTTTTGAGGTCTTGTTTAGCGGTTCCAAATAAATAGTTATCCAAATCAAATTCCTTTAAGATCATTTTGGTATGGAAAATATTATCCTGATAAACATTTACATCAATCATTTGATAAAGGTTGCGGGTTTTGCTCGATATATAGTTTTGGATAGAATTGATTTTATGATCGATAAAATATTTCTTGCCGTCTATATCTCGGGTAAAACCTCTGACCCGGTAATCAACAATGCTAATATCAGGATTAAAACTATGAATTAAATAATTTAAAGCCTTAAGCGGTGAAATCTGACCACAGGTCGAAATATCGATATCAGCCCTGAAAGTACTTACCCCTCTGTCAGGATGGCTTTCAGGATAAGTATGAACAGTTATATGACTTTTATCTAAATGAGCTGCGATAGCTTCAGGCAGCGGACCGGGTGTTTCCCTGGCAAGATCATTTTGTCCTTCAGAACGGCTTTCATCCTCAGCTATAAGTATAGTGACACTTGCCCCCTGGGGATCATAATCCTGCATCGCTATATTAAGAATGTTTGCACCTATTATGTTAGTCACATCGGTTAAAATCTTAGTTAATCTTTCCGCATTATACTCTTCATCAACATATTTAATATATTCTTGGCTATGTTCCGGGCTGAGGGCATAGCATATATCATACAGGTTAAAACTTAGAGTCTTAGTAAGATTATTAAAGCCATACAGCTGAAGCTTTTTCTTGATAGGTTTTATCTCCATATTTCTTCCTTTCATATTGACCCAAATTTACCTTAAAAATATTTATTAAAGTTTATGTGAATAACTTTTTAATGTCTATCTAGTTTGTAGAATATCCGATACCAAAAGAAAATAACCCTCTGATTTCTAGCTCACCTAAATCTCCCACTATGTCAGCATTATTTACTCATTTCTTTGCCTGGTTCAGCATTTTAAACCCATTTTCAGTTTTTATTCAGTGTGATTTCAGTCCTCAGGCAGATAATGTTATAGACATCTAAGCTAGAAGTAAGCGGTTGGACCTGAATTAGAAGATTAACATAGAAGGAGATTAAAAAATGAATGGTAAAACCCGCACGAAGATTGGTTATGTATTTCAAAATAAGAAAGCCGGGGCGAAAGCTCCGGCTTTCTTTATGGCCGAATTTATATGCAGCCCATAGTGACCATACTGATCGCAGTCAAATTAGGAAAAAGAGGGAATAGAATGCACCCTTTGGAAGGGCATGGAATAACATGAATTATATTCTTTAAGGAGGTGATTAGGTTGTCAAATAATCCTAAACACAATCACGAATTCCAGGGCAGCACTTTGATAAATGACGGACATAACCATCGTTTTGCGGGAGTAACTTTTCAAGCTATTGTATTAGCTAATGGGAAACACAAGCATAGGTTTTGGACCAATGCAGATTTCTACGAAGATCATATTCATCACGTTAAGGGAATTACCGGTGTTAATATTCCTATAGGCACTAAGGGCCGTCATATTCATTTTGTAGTTTTACAGACTACATTAGATGATGGACATCGGCATACCTACAGGTTAGTAACAATGATAGACGATCCAATAGGTGATTAATTAGCAATAGAAAATAATTGACAAAAATAGGGGGCTTAAGCCCCCTATTTTAATGTTTAACATCTGTTTCGAGCATCTTTACTAATAATTTAGCAAGAACGGCCCGATCCTTATCATTGCCAACCTTCCATAATTCCTGAAGAAGCCTCTGTTCTCTATTCTCAGGATCAACCGAGGCAGCTAATATAGTCCCTATTTTGGCTGCTATCTTATCTATGGTTGTCTCAGACATACCGACCATTTCTGCCAGTGATACCGCTTTGGCAAGAGTTCCTTTCCATTGTTCCCAATGAGTAAAAGTTTCAGATCTATTAATTTCCACTGAATCACCCTCCAATATATTATCGTAAAGTTATTATTCCTTAATTTAATAGGAGTATGCTCAATGGGCAGGTCTTGACTGTTAAAACTGATGGAATGGTTTATACTATGGTAGATGTGGTTACTTCATAATAGATATTTTTCTTAAAAGTGAGGCAGATGATGAGCAAAATTGCAGGAACTGGTTGTAAATCATTGATACCAGAAGAGAAAAGGGCGCCGCTGCAAGAAATTGAGCGAAGTCTTATTACTAAGTATAGAAAGCAGATATGGACTAAGTTTACTAAGGCAATTAAAGATTTTAATTTGATTGAAGATGGGGATAAAATAGCGGTAGCTGTCTCAGGTGGTAAAGACAGCACTTTAATGGCCAAGCTATTTCAAGAGCTCCAGTGCCATGGCAAGAACAATTTCGAATTGGAATTTATTGCGATGGATCCAGGTTACCATGAAAGCATAAAAGAATTATTGATTAAAAATTGCCAAGAGCTAAATATACCTATTCATATTTTCGAGTCTAATATATTTAAGATTGTAGACGATATTGCCCAGGATTATCCTTGTTACATGTGCGCAAAAATGCGCCGTGGGGCTTTATATTCAAAAGCTCAGGAATTAGGATGCAACAAACTTGCCTTGGGACATCATTTCAATGATGTTATTGAGACAACTCTTTTAAATATGTTTTATGCGGGTTCTTTTAAAACCATGCTGCCCAAATTAAAAGCAACTAATTTTCAGGGCTTGGAATTAATCCGGCCGCTTTATTATGTTGAGGAGCAATCCATTGAGAAATTTACTCAGGAGCATGGAATTTGGCCTTTGAATTGCGCGTGTATGGTAGCTGCAGAGAAGATCGCCAATAAACGTTACGAGATTAAAGAAATAGTTAAGGATCTAAAGAAAAAGATAAAGAACGTCGATAAATTCATTATGACAGCAACACAAAATGTAAACATAGAATGTATTCTAGGCTGGCAAAAGGCTGGGAAAAAGTTTTCTTATTTAGATTTCTACGATGAAGAATAATGTGATAAGGGGAAGGGATGAAATAATCCCTAAATGGCAGACAATAATAAGCGGCTAAACGGTTTTGAGAGAAATGTTCTCAATAAGCAAAAGAGGACATTTCTCTTAGCTTTTTCTGGAATGGACCGCGTTGATGATTAACATCAAACTAATGGTAAAATTTTGCATGATAAATTATAATTTTAGTGAATTATTCCAAATTATGTCTACTCTATCGATTGTTAATTACTGAAATAGGCTAAGGGGCCTACGAGTTTGTTACCAGAGTGGGTGGTATTTCAACCAAGCCTGATATTCACTAATTACCGGTCACCTGAATAACATAATAGAAATAGATACTAGAGGGTGACTTTTTGAATACAGTTGTGAATCTCAATAATGTATCCATGACCTATCAATCACCGAATGGAGAAATTAATGCTCTTGAGAATGTTAGTTTTTCCGTAAATGACGGCGAATTTATCTGTATAGTTGGCCCCAGCGGCTGCGGAAAATCTACCCTCTTATCAATAATATCCGGGTTGCTTGCCCCAACTTCCGGGCAGGTTTTTTTACATGGAGAACGGTTATCTGAACCATCAAAAAAAGCCGGTTATATGCTGCAAAAAGATCATCTTTTTGAATGGCGAACTATTCTCAAAAATGTGTTGCTTGGGGTGGAGATACAGAGGGCAATTACTCCCCAGATTAGAGAGAAAGCCATTTCATTTTTAGAAACTTACGGACTTTATGAGTTCCGCAATAAGTATCCTGAGCAGCTATCAGGAGGTATGCGGCAAAGAGCGGCCCTAATCCGTACCCTTATGACTGACCCGCAAATTCTCCTTCTTGATGAAGCTTTTTCCGCCCTCGATTACCAAACGCGTCTGGCTGTTTCTGAAGATATTTACACAATTATTAAAAAGGAAAAGAAAACAGCAATTCTAGTTACCCATGATATAGCGGAAGCAATAAGCATGGCAGATAGGGTTTTAGTCTTATCACATCGGCCGGGGACTGTTAAAAAAATATGCAACATATCATTAACCTGTAGTAACCGGACTCCGCTAATTTCCCGGGAAGCCCCGGAATTCAGGTGCTTTTTCCAGGAAATATGGAAGGAGTTGGATGTTCATGTCTAGTCTAGAGCCTTCATTTAAGCCTATTACTTGTCAACAAAAGAATATCTCAGCCGAACATGCTAAATATTTGAGGATGCTTAAACGGGAAAAGATAGTAATTCGTTCAACCCAATTACTAACCTTGGTGCTGGTTTTTGCACTGTGGGAAATATTAGCTCGGACAGCTATTATTGACCCGTTCATAACCAGTCAGCCTTCTCGGATCGTAAAAACTATAGAAGTTTTATATAACGAAGGAGTACTTTTCAAACATATCGGTGTAACTTGTTTGGAAACAATTGTTGGCTTTCTGTTGGGAACTTTCTCAGGGGTACTGATAGCTATTGTATTATGGTGGTCAAAATTCTTGTGCCAGGTATCCGAACCATACTTAGTAGTCCTGAACAGTTTACCTAAAATTGCTCTGGGCCCCATTTTTATTGTTTGGATAGGAGCTGGCCCGGTCGCTATTATAGTTATGACTTTGGCTATCTCTTTGATTGTAACGATCCTGGAAGTTTTAAACGGTTTTCTGGCCATTGATCATGAAAAAATCAAATTAGTACAAATCTTCGGGGGAAACAAGTATCAGGTTTTGACCAAGGTATTACTGCCGGCATCATTCCCCAATATTATCAATGCGCTGAAAGTCAATGTTGGATTATCGTGGGTGGGTGTAATTGTAGGTGAATTCTTGGTTTCCAAAGCTGGGTTGGGCTATCTGATTGTATATGGCGGGCAGGTTTTTAAGCTTGATCTGGTAATGACAAGTGTTGTTGTTTTGGGAGTAGCGGCAGCAATAATGTATCAGGGAGTGGTATGGTTTGAAAGATTTATCTTAAGTAAAAATGGGTTAGGGCAATGAAAGGAGAGGATTGATAGTGAGGAAATTAATGGCGGTACTGCTGGTATTCATGGTTGGAGTCTCTATGTTATTTACCGGATGCAGCAGCAAAACAGGCGGAGAACTTACTAAAGTTAAACTTTCAGAAGTGACCCACTCAATTTTTTATGCCCCGCAATATGTGGCTTTAGGCCAAGGATTTTTTAAAGATGAGGGGTTGGAAATTGAACTTAGTAATGGCCAGGGAGCAGATAAGGTAATGACCGCAGTTTTGACGGGGCAAGCTGATATTGGATTAGCTGGCCCTGAAGCAAGCGTCTATGTATACAATGAAGGTAAAGAGGATTACAGTGTAGTTTTTGCCCAACTTACTAATGGAGACGGTACATTTCTAATGGGCAGGCAGCCGGAACCGAATTTTAAGTGGAGCGATCTAAAAGGCAAAACTATAATCGGCGGACGTAAAGGCGGTATGCCCGCAATTGTTCTGGAATATGTTTTGGAGAAAAATGGTCTAACGGTTGGGAAAGATGTGTTTATAGATACTACCATGCAATTTGCAGCTATGCCGGGTGCTTTTATGGGCGGTCAGGGGGACTATGTTATTATTTTTGAACCCACCGCATCAACTATGGCTAAAGATAATAAAGCTTATATAGTAGCATCTCTTGGTAAAGAGAGCGGTGAAGTACCTTACACCGCATATTTCACTAAAAAAAGCACTATTGATAAAAACCCGGTGTTGATTCAAAAGTTCAGCCGTGCCATATATAAGGGGCAACAATGGGTAGAAAGTCATTCTCCGGAAGAAATAGCTAAAGCCATAAAACCGTATTTCCCGGCTGAATCTGACCAAATCCTGATTAGTGCAATTCAACGTTATAAAGAACAAAACACTTGGAAAAAGAATCCCCTGCTGCTCGAGAAAGATTTCTATCTTCTGCAGCAAATCATTAAAGATGCAGGGGAACTTAATAAGATTGCTCCCTATGAAAAAGTGGTTACAACTAAATTTGTACCCAAATAAAACTTCCAATTTATTTGAAAGAAGATCTCGTCTCGCACAGTTTTATATTTAACTAATAGACCAACCGCCTTTAGAACGGTTGGTTTTATTTTTTTATGTTGCTTTTCAAAAACCGTATTACGGATTAAGGGCTGGACAATAATACTAGTAAATAACTTTTGGGAGGATGCCAGTTGCTTTGTTCGCAATGGTCATAACTGCTTTTGTGATTGCTTTCTTTTTTACACCCTGGTTGGCAACTCGCGGTATAAAGGATTTAAATACCAATAGCCTAACGGTGTTATTGATAACATTAGTGCTTGCAGTTTTGCTGTACGGATATCAGATGTGACAAGAGGAAGCCTTAGTCCCAGTTGAGAGGCATCAATTTTCTCCGACTCTGCAGCCGGCAGCAAAGAAAAATCTAGCGACAGAAGAAGACAACAAGGATAGAAAATAAGTTGGTAACGGGGACGGTTCTCGGTGACACCCGTCCCTGTGTCCATGTTAACTCTTTTCAGTAAGATAATTTTTTACCATGGAGTTATAGGCCTCACTAATTGTTTTAGTTATCGGCCCCGTATTAAAACAGCAGATGTTCTCTAAGTGGGATACCCTGATAATCCCTCTAACACTGTTGGTAATAAATACTTCTTGGGCTTTTTTAAATTCCGTAAGTTGAAATTCCCCTAGCCTTACTTCCAAACCTAATTTATGGGCAGCTTCCAGCACCTTTTCCCGGCAAATACCTGGCAGTAAACCACAACTTTGGTCAGGTGTAAAAATTAACCCGTCTTGCACCCAATAAATATTAGAACGACTGCCCTCACAGATTTCTCCTCTCTCATTCAGAAAAACGACTTCGTTATAACCCTGCTTTAAAGCCTCCTGGTAAGCAATGTTATTCATCCAGTAATTAAAACTCTTGTAAGCTAAGAGCGGTTGTGAACTATGCCGGAAATAGCGTGCTTCCTGCAGACCGAACTGCTGGTCTTTTATATCATTTAAGCTGCCACCATTAATGTATAACTTTACCTCGCCCGCCTCATTCCAGGCCATAATGCGTAACCAACCTTGTTCAAGAGGGTGTTCCCGGACCCACTTGTAAGCTGCTCGCGACAACTCGTCGGTACATATTTCTCCCATACCAAAATCAAGCAGTGAATTATGTAATCTTTTTATATGATCTTCCAGCCAGAGAGGAATGAATCGTTTAACAGCGGTGGTGGTAAAAAATCCTTCTCCATAACGGAAAGCACCGCTTTCATAAACAGTATCCAGTTTGTCATTCTGCTGATTATTTATTATCTGCAATTCGCTTAACCTCCTTCTGTGCAAGAAACAAAACTGCAGTTTTGGCGAGGGTTTCTTCATATTCCAGCTCCGGATCTGAATCGGAAACCACCCCGCCTCCCGCCTGGTAATAGGCGCGATTATTCTTGACAACTACTGTCCTAATAGCAATATTAAGGTCACAATTTCCCTGTGAATCGATATAGCCAATTGAGCCAGTATAGACTCCACGAGCAGTAGGCTCCAGTTCCTCGATAATATTCATCGCCTTGATCTTTGGTGCACCTGTTATGGAACCTCCGGGAAAAGTACACCGCAGCACCTCATCAATACCTATACCCTGTTTTAAAATACCATGTACTCTGGCATCCATATGTAAAACACTACTATAACGGGTAATCTTAAAAAGATCTTCGACCCTTATACTTCCTGTCTGACAGATCCTGCCCAGGTCATTCCTCTCCAGGTCAACAATCATAAGCAGCTCTGCCCTGTCTTTTTCACTCTGTTGAAGCTCCTTGTCCAGCAGGTTATCTTCTTCTTCATTCTTTCCTCTGGCTCTGGTTCCTTTAATAGGCCTGGTCTCAATATTACCCCCTCTAATTTTTATAAAGCGTTCGGGTGACATTGATAAGACGTCGAACTCATTGAAATGTAAATAAGCTCCAAAAGGCGCAGGGTTGATTCTTCTCATAATTTCATATAGATCTTGGCTGCTTCCTCGGAAGTCAAAGGAGAAGCGCTGACTTAAATTTGCCTGGTAAATATCACCCGTGCGGAGATATTCTTTCACTTGGCCAATAGCATCCAGGTATTCATGATGGGTAAAATTAGAAGATATTTCTCCCATCCATATAGGAATATCCTTTTTTATGGTTGTATTTTTCATTACCTGGTAGATTTTTTCTTCCAGTTGTTTTGCGTTTCTATCGTCATGAGAAACGACCCAGTTTTGATTATTATGATGGTCTGCAACGACTATTGCGTCATACCATCCCCAATATTGATCATACATTTGGAGATCATCATGGCATTTGACTTTCAATTCTACAATGTTCTTCCCCATATCATAGGATATATAACCGACTAGTCCCCCGCAAAAAGGAAAAGGGTAATCATAAGCACCTATTTTTGCTGAGGCCTCTTTACGTACTCTTTCCAGCTCTTTTAAGGGATCGCCTTCCCAGCTATACCATTTACCGTTTTCTTGATACTCAATAAATCTGCCCCTGCTCCTGAACACCGCTCGGGGCTCCCAACCCATAAATGAATATCTGCCTGCTTGTTCATCATAAAGGCTGCTGTCCAGCAAAAAGGCGGGCAGTGACTTATAATTGATAGTCTTAAAAAGATTCCAAATGTCCCCGCCGAGCTCTAATGGCTTTTTAATCATATAAATACCCTCCTTGTGTTGAACGAAACCTTCTAAGAAAAGCAAAAGACCAGCACATATCAAATATGCACTGGTTCGCATCCCAGCAATTAGCGTCCTATAATAATATCAATTTTGTTTATTGATATTAACAATTTTAATCAATTTGTTGGTATTCTGGCAAGTAATAAACGCCAAAGTAAAAAGCAGGGGAACGTCCCCCTGCTTCCTTACGGCGTTATTTATTTGCCTAGAATTGTGACTTTTACGGTCTTCATTCCCCAGTTCAATGCCTGTTGATGAGTATTAAAGAAAAGATCAATTCTATTGCCTTTAATGGCATTTCCCTGGTCAGCTGCTATTGCTTCTCCGTAACCTTCAACATAGAGCTTTGTTCCCATCGGAATAACCTTAGGATCTACAGCAACAATTCCTCTCGCCAATGGAAGACCAATGTATGATGGATAGCCATAATATGGCTTGTTGCACTCATAACAGCCGTCATAACCAGTTGCTACCATACTAATAGTCTTAACTCCCCTGGATGAGGCAGAACCACTTCTGGATACAGTTGAAGTTGATTTTGCAGCTGGCGTTGAAGCTATTTTAGTTGGTGCTGATTTTGAATCAGATGGTGAAGCTGAAGTCGAAGCGGGTGCTGGAACTTGAACTTGTGTTGGCGCTTGACCCTGAGCCAATTCTTTATTTGTTTTGGTTGATAGATCAAGTGCTTGTTTGGTTCTTGATTCGATTAAACCCTCTTTGTTGTTTAAGGTTTCCTGTAATTGCATTACCTCAGCACTGGTTGAACCTGATTTGGAAGATAGCGTTGTGGTATCAGTTCTACCTATGAATATAGTCGTTACTAACAATGAAAGAATAAACAACGGAATAATGACTTTCTTACTTAACATTTGATAACTCCTTTCTAAACTGTTGTCTGCTTGTCAAAGAATGATAAGTCGTTTTACATATTTCAACGAAGCAGTTTAGCAGGTAGCAATGATAATAGTTTATAGGGTAGCCCCTTTTTATACAAACAGGCTATAAGGCCTACAAAATGGACAAGTCTATCTATGGTTGGATGAACTCTGGAATCTTGTCCAATTCTAAGATCTCTTAGGATATCCTATGCGGTGGAATAAGATGCCAGATCTGCCTTTCCGATCATGTCAGTTAAAGCCTTTCCGTGACACAAAAATGAAACGGCGTAACTAATATGAAACACGTGCTGGAGTGCACGGTAAAATCGGGAGTTATTAATAAATTCATTATTAAACATGACAGGAAAGAAATTCAGATGGGTATAAGGTATCAATATAAAAGCTTGATTAAAAACGCTGTATATCGGGATTGTGCTGCAGCAGCCCCTCGAATATTAAATTGGCATGGAATTTGCAATTGTAAAAAGATAACTCAACAAACTTATTAATGTAGACCAAGTGATTCAAAGATATATATGTTCGAAGGAAAGGGGATATGGTATGGAATGGCAAGAGTATTATCAGAGTCGAACCACCTCAGCTGACCAGGCAGTAAAAGCTGTAAAAAGCGGAGATCGAATTATATTGGGGCACGCTTGTGGTGAGCCACAATTAATAGTAGATGCTTTAGTTAACAGGGCTGAGGAATTAGAAGCCGTAGAAATAGCACATGAGGTACCCAAGGGTAAAGCGCTGTACTGTAGACCGGAGTACGCAAAGAATTTCCGCCATAATGCTATGTTTGCAGGGCCGCCGAGCCGGCAGGCCATAAGAGAAGGAAGAGCCGATTTTACATCAATATACTTGCATCAATTGCCTGCATTATTTAGAAGCGGAGTATTTCCAGTTGATGTAGTTATGATTACGGTTTCTCCACCTGACCAAAATGGTTATGTCAGCCTCGGCATCTCTGTTGATTATACTTTTCAAGCGATAAAGAGTGCTAAAGTAGTAATTGCTGAAGTTAATCCTAATATGCCCAGAACAGGGGAAAATTCATTAATACATGTTAAGGATATCGACTATTTTGTACCAGCTGATATACCATTGCATGAACTTCAACCGCCGAAGATTGGGGAAATAGAGAAGACAATCGGCCAAAATATTGCTGGCTTGATTAAGGATGGAGACTGTCTGCAATTAGGTATAGGGGCAGTACCGGACGCTATCCTGGGCTTTTTGGAGGATAAAAAGGATTTAGGCATTCATTCAGAAATGATTTCCGATGGAGTTATGAATCTTGTAAACAAAGGTGTAATTAACTGTTCACGTAAGAATTATTATCCTAATAAAGCTGTAATTACCTTTGCCATGGGTACCAGTAATTTTTATAAATGGTTAGACAATAATCCTCTAATTGAAGCTCTGACTGTTGATGTAACCAATGATCCCGTAAACGTAGCCAGAAATGACAATATGGTATCTATTAATTCGGCTTTATCAATTGATTTATTAGGGCAGGTGGCGGCTGACAGTTTGGGGGGTATTCAATTCAGTGGTGTAGGCGGACAAGTTGATTTTGTCCGGGGAGCTAGTAATTCCAAGGGTGGACGTGCAATTATTGCTTTGCCGGCGACTGCGTCTAACGGTACAGTATCCCGAATTTGTTCAACTCTTGCCCCGGGGCAACCTGTAACTACCAATAGGTATGATGTGGATTATGTGGTAACCGAATATGGAGTAGCTCATTTAAAATGGAAGACCAACCGTGAACGAGCCGAAGCTTTGATAAATATTGCAGCTCCGCAATTCAGGGATCAGCTGATTGCAGAAAGAAAGGCATTATATGGCTGTTAACAGCAAGTATGATTCATTATAAGGTAGTTTACTTTCGAAGTCTCCTCTCTCAAATATATATATAGCGATCCTTGTCTCTTACCATTCATAAGGGACAAGGATCGCGTATACCTGCTAATACTGACTGCATCCACTGATTGTGATGCATTTTTGAGTCAGTATTTGTTTTCTTTTAAATTTTATTTAGGCTATACTTTATATGAAAAATAACGAGAATTTTAAGTATATTAATCTAAAAAAGTGTAATTTTCTGCCATAATCACCAAATATGAGGGGGGATTAGAATGAAGCTTAAGCTTGATATCGAATCATTTTATGAAACAACGTTGGAAAGTTTGCCCCTTATTGTACTGGCAATTGATGATAATGAAAAACTGCAGTTATGCAACCGAGCTGCCACGGTAATGTTTAATATACCTCCTAAGTCTTATGGCCGCACATTCAGCGAATTCTATGATGGTAATGAATTATCCGATCTTCTGACAGAAGATGCAGTTTGTGCTGACAAGACAATTAACCTAAATGGCCGGATTTTTTTATGTCATTCCCTTTGGAGTAAAGGAAAACTATTCAAAGGCCATATAGTTATAATGACTGAAATTACAGAACTTGAAAATGTACGAGCCAAATTAGCCAAATCCCAAGCCTTAAAAGACGAACTTAATACGATCCTTCAGGCTTCCTTTGATTACATTTTTGTTACTGATGGTGAAGGTAATGTTTTAAGAATAAACGACTCTTATACCCGTATTACCGGCGTGAGTCGG
>JGI24731J21663_1002166_pt1 | contig 12656 bp, 7 predicted proteins | sample EPASupsiteHSE605_FD_21663 | JGI IMG/M metagenome (IMG submission 21663) | reverse complement strand
TTAACCGCTATTCCTTTTAAAATATTACTGACGTCTTCACAATAGTCCAGAGTAGTTTCGAGATGTTCATATATCTCTTTCCATTTGATCATATAAACCGCATCATTAGTTTGCTCAAACAAACGCGCTATACCCGCCCGGTATAAATTATCGCCCTCTTGTTCATGTGCTCTGATTTTTTCACAGGATGCAATAATACTGTTATGATTTGCCTTTACATCGTGTAAATTCAATACAGTCTTTTTTATCTCTTCTGAAGCCTGTTCCAGGACACTTACCAAGGCCGGTATATATTTCTCTTTAGGTTGTTCGCACTTGTAAATTACCATCTTCTCCATAGTTCCTTGAATATGATCCAAAACCTTGTTTAGCGATTGGGCCAAACCAAGAATATCTTCCCGGTCAAAAGGGGTTACAAAAGAATTATTGATCTGTTCCATGACCTCACCAAAAATGCGGTCACCGCGGTGCTCTACCTCATTAATACGCTTCAAATTAGCTGCAGGATCACTGCGATCCGCAAAATATCCTTTTAAAATCTGGGTAGCTACGCATATGGCCTCAGATGCCTCTTCGAAATACTGGAAGAAACGATCATCCTGGGGCTTTAACTTAAAACCCAAACTGATACCTCCCTAATAAAATTGTATACACATACCTAGGCTTATTATAACAATACTTCTTTCAAAGCATTGTTAAAATACTGTTAATTATTCATTAAGAATCTGCGCGCTTCGTCAAGTACATAGAATGAACCCGTGATTACCAGGTATTCGTCCGCCTGTAATAATTCCAGCCCTTTATTTACCGCTGTGGTTATATTCTTTATATCGATTACTTCTATATCAGGATAAATATCCTGCCATAATTCCTTAACCTCATGCCAGCTTGTACCCCTCGGCCCATGAGGTCTAGTCACTACAGCAGCCTTAGTATTCCGGCCCAGAAACCGTAATATGCTTTCCCTATCTTTATCATCTACCAGACCAAAAACCAGAACCTTTTTACGGCCAGGCAAAAGTGAATCTAATGAATCTGCCAGCGCTAGAGCCCCCTGAGGATTATGGGCGGCATCAGCTATCACCAATGGCATCCGGTTAATGACTTCAAGTCGTCCAGGCATTTTTAACTCAGACAGAGAATTTCTTATACTCTGCTCATCCACCCCATAACCCGTTCCTGCCATCACTCGCAGGACGGTTAGCGCAACAGCGAGATTCCGAAGCTGATAATCACCGCAAAGTGAGAATTCCACCTCTTCCATCTTGAGTCCTTTTCCTTCTATGTTTAGAAACTGGGCATCCAGATTAGGGCTCACTGCATGGGTTAGCATAATCTGAGAACTCTGGTATAGTTGAGCCCCCAACAACCTGGCCTGGTTTTTGATGACTCGCAGGGCTTCGTCCTCCATGATCCCTGCTATAACTGGTACACCTGGTTTTATAATCCCAGCTTTGTTAGCTGCAATTTCTTCCAGGGTGGTACCCAGGTAGGCAGTATGATCAAAATCCACTCCGGTAATTACTGAAACCAGTGGATTTATAACATTAGTTGAATCAAAGCTGCCTCCCATACCGACTTCCAGTACTACTACGTCTACCTTTTCGTTTTTAAAATATTGAAAAGCAACCGCAGTCAGCACTTCAAATTCTGTAGGATGAGATTCTCCTCTCTTTATCATCACCTGTATATGTTTTTCTATACTATCCAGAAGTGAATCAAAAATTTCATCCCTTATCTCCAGACCATCAACCGTGAATCTTTCCGAATATGAATGCAGATGGGGCGACGTAAATCGCCCCACCTTATAACCAGCTTTAATCAGAACATCTGCAATTATCAGAGAAGTAGACCCCTTGCCATTGGTTCCGGCGATGTGTACATATTTTAGGCCCTCCTGAGGATTACCCATCTCCTCTAACAAACTCTGTATCCGTTCCAGACCCGGCTTACTCCCTAATGCACTTAATTGCCATAAGTGTTGTTCTATTCGCCTTTTAATATCTGAAGCCGTTGTAATATCCCCTCTTTCCTGAGCATAGCTTCCTCTTGCCTGCCTTTTTCCTTTTCAATTACTTCCAGTGGTGCCTTGGCCAGGAATTTCTCATTATTTAACTTCGCCCCAGTTCTGTCGATATCTGTTTCTATAGTCTTTAGATCCTTTTCCAGCCGTCCTACCTCTTTCTCAACATCTATTACTCCTTCCAGCGGAACATAAAGCTCGGCAAATGAAAGCAGGGCGGAAACAGCTTGACGGGGCTTCTCCTCTAAATTCAATACTAACTGTAAATCGCTGACTTTTGCTAATTCTCTGATATAGCTGCCGTAGCTTTTAAACAGTTTTATCCAGTTCTCATCTTTACATACCATAATTACTTTAATCGAGGCGCCGTGACTCAAATTAAATTCAGCGCGGATATTACGTACTGCGCGAATTGAACCCATAATTGCCAGCATTTGCTCAACGGCCTCCGGTTCTATCTGGTTTTGGTCCACAACCGGCCAGGGCTCTAACATAATAGTTTCATGGTGTCCCGATAAATATTGATAGATTTCTTCAGTAATAAATGGCATAAAGGGATGCAGCAATTTCAATATCCCCATAAGTACATCGCGCAAAACTGTCTGGACTACTGCTTTCTCCCTGGGGCTGGCGGGACGGAAGAGCCGAGGTTTGGCAAGTTCAATATACCAATCACAGAATTCATCCCAAATAAAATCATACATACCCCGGGCTGCCTCACCAAGTTCATATCTTTCCAATAGCTCTGTTATTTCTGCTATTTTGAGGTTAAGGCGGGAGTGCATCCAGCGGTCTGCAAGAGTCAGTTCATCTTTCCCGATCTCAACAGGTGTAAAATCTTCCAGATTCATTAGGACAAAGCGGGCTGCATTCCATATTTTATTCGCGAAGTTCCGGGTATTCTCTACCTTATCCCACTGAAATCGCACATCGTTTCCGGGCGTAACTCCTGTGATTATGGAAAAGCGCAGTGTATCGGCACCATATTTCTCAATTACCTCAATTGGATCAATTCCATTGCCCAGGGACTTGCTCATTTTTCTACCCTGCCCGTCAAGAATCAGACCATGAATATTTACTTCGTGAAAAGGTACTTTTCCTGTCTGTTCAATGCCGGAGAAAATCATACGGGCTACCCAGAAGAAAATTATATCCCTGCCTGTTACAAGTACGCTGGTGGGATAAAATTGCTGCAGATCAATACTATCATCCGGCCACCCCAGGGTTGAAAAAGGCCACAGGGCACTGGAAAACCAGGTATCCAACACGTCTTCATCCTGCTTCAATTGACTGGAATTACAACCAGGACATTCAGTAGGATTCTCCCTGCTGCATATAACCTGGCCACATTCCTGGCAGTACCATACCGGAATTCGGTGCCCCCACCACAACTGCCGGGAAATGCACCAATCTCGTATGTTTTCCATCCAATTAATATATGTCTTGGTAAATCTTTCGGGAATGAACTTTATTTCGCCATCCAATACCTTTTGAATAGCCGGTTCAGCTAAGGGCTTCATTTTCACGAACCATTGCAGAGAAACCATGGGTTCAACAATGGTATCGCAGCGTTGGCAGTGTCCCACTGCATGCTGATGTTCCTCAATCTTTACCAGATAGCCTCCGGCTTCTAAATCCTTGACAACCTTTTTACGGCATTCCTGTCGGTCAAGACCCGCATAAGGGCCTGCATTTTCGTTCATGCAAGCATTTGCGGTCATTACTACGATCCGTTCCAGATCATGCCTTACTCCCATCTCAAAATCGTTAGGGTCATGTGCAGGGGTCACCTTGACCGCACCTGTGCCGAATTCCTTATCTACATAATGATCCTCAAAAATAGGTATCTTTCGCCCTGTCAATGGAAGCACTACGTTTTTGCCTATCAGGTGGCTGTACCTTTCATCACCAGGATGTACTGCCACTCCCGTATCTCCAAGCATAGTCTCCGGCCTGGTAGTTGCTACAACCAGAACCTCGTCGGAATCTTCGATGGGATATTTAATATGCCAGAGGTGACCATCTGTATCAGCATGTTCCACCTCAATATCAGAAATCGCAGTCTGGCATTTAGGGCACCAATTAATAATATAATCACCCTGGTAAATCAAACCCTTTTCAAACAAGCTTACAAAAACCTCTCGGACTGCCCGGGAACATCCTTCATCCATTGTAAACCGTTCTCGGCTCCAATCACAGGAGGACCCCAGAAGGCTAAGCTGCTGGGTAATACGATCTCCATACAGCCTTTTCCATTCCCAAACCCTCTCCAGAAATTTCTCCCTGCCCAGATCATGTCTAGTCAATCCTTCACTGACCAGACTTTCTTCAACCCGGGCCTGGGTAGCAATTCCTGCGTGATCAGTACCCGGAAGCCACAGAGTATTATAGCCCTGCATTCTGCGCCAGCGGGTAAGTATATCCTGCAGGGTATTATCAAGAGCATGTCCTAGATGAAGTTGTCCGGTTACATTGGGGGGCGGCATTACAACCGAGAAATGTTTTTTGCTATAGTCATTGCTAGGAGCAAAATAGTTGTGGCTTTTCCAATAATCGTACCATTTACCCTCGACCTTTTCGGGATCATAAACACTTGCTAAATTTTCTAGGGTTGACATTAAATTGACCTCCTCAAGCCACATATTTAAAAATAATTTTAATCTTACAACCTGAATCTGACCCCATGTTTTTTGAACATAGATCTTCTTTTCATATGTAACCTAAATTTTACTTAAAAAATAGAGCCTTGTGCAAGTCATAGTTGATGATTCTTGTCTAAATATTGCGGCTATGCTAAGCTAATGGGCAGAATGAGATATAATTACCTGTTTAAACAAATTAATCTAGGAGGAATAAATGAAAAACTCAAAAATAGGAAGAAATGATCCCTGTCCCTGCGGTAGCGGAAAAAAATATAAGACCTGCTGCCTTGGACTGGAAGGTCTGGTAGACAGAAATGAAAAGCCCTTCATGCGCTATAGTCAGTTGATATCTACTATTAAAGTAAAACTTGACCAGCAGTATAAGTCCCAAATAAAGAAAATGAGAAAATCTCTTCAAGAACGGTTTCTTCGCTTATCAACTACCAATTATCTTCCCCAGGAACAGGAATCTATATTATCAGACTGGCTCTGGTTTGATATGACTGATAGCGAAGGGATGACTTTTGGCAGCGAATATCTTGCCCAAAATGGGGCTTATATAGAAGAACCGCTGCGGAATTGTTTACAATCACTAAATTCATCATATCTTTCGTTATACCAACCGATAGGGATGAATGGTGATTCACTCCTGGTGAAAGACTTTATCACCGGTGAGGATAGTCTTATCATGCTAAAAGAGCCTTTAGATGCTGAAATAAGTGAAGATAAGCCGTTATTATTGGGCCGTCTGGTTGCTTTACCGCTCGGCAATGTATTTTCAGGTATGGTCCTTATGATGAAAAATGAAGACGGTCAAGGTGAGTATATAAGCCAACATATAAATTATCTGCGTGAGCTTAAAAACGAGGAAGACATTACTGTTTCACTTAAGAATTATGGCGAAATCCTCTTTGGGCTTTACGACCGTGCTAATCGCAAAGCCCTGCTGCCCTTGAATGATATTCGCGTGCTCTTTACCGAGGAAGATAGTCCTGATTTAATTACAACGTTGGAAGATTCTGAAGTCTTCAGCCTGGTACATGAAACCGATGGTATACGCTGGTATGACCTCCAAAATAGCTCTGGTAATGCACGTCTAGGAATACATAGCAGCTATTTAGTAAGTTATGCCGATATTGTTGGTGATGTCATCCGAATGAAAAATTGGCTGAGCAACTTAATTCCCCAAAGAAATTGGCAGATAGTGAACAGCCTCTTGCTCTTCCAACCACCTGCGCCGGAATTGGACCACATCTGGTATACGGTAATAAAAGATCAGGAAACTGAACGCTGGCTGCATACTCAACATCGAGAATTGGATGAAAAAACTCCCCTTGAAATTTTGGAAGAGGAGAATGGACGCGAACGCCTTTACGTTATGTTGGATTCTTTTGCATCTCAGGCATCTGGCAACGAATACAGCGGAGATTTAATAAATTACATGCGCAGCAGAATAAAATAGAATATAATTAGCCTTCACTACTCGAGTTTAATATCTCTGCAATTGCCTCAGCGAGTTCATCTATTCCCTCGCCGGTTTCTGCGGAAAAATAAAGGGGAGTCTCTGTAAGCCCCAGGGTTTTTTTAATCAAAGATAAATATTTCTGTCTTCCTCCCCGGGAAATTTTATCTGCCTTGGTGGCAACCAGCAGTACAGGAATCCCGCAATGCTGAAGCCAGTTTTTCATCAATTTGTCGTTCTCATTGGGGGCATGCCTTATATCCAGAAGCTGGATAACCCCTTGTACCTGGGGGCGGTTCTGCAAATAGTTTTCGATCATTTTCCCCCATTTTTCTCTCTCTGCCTTAGAAACCTTGGCAAACCCATATCCAGGCAAGTCTACCATGTACCATTGCTCGTTCATTAAATAATAGTTGATGGTACGTGTCTTGCCTGGAGTAGAACTGGATTTAGCCAGGTGTCTACGATTTACTAGTTTATTAATCAGCGAAGATTTGCCTACATTAGAACGTCCTACCAAGGCTATTTCAGGAAGTTCTCCTTCAGGTAACTGTCCTAAATTAACAAAACTACCGATATACTCAGCCTGTTTTATATGCAGCATCATAATTTATACTTCATCCGCATTTTCCAAAGCGGCAGCAAGTACTTCATCCATATGACTTACAAGGATAAATTTCATTTTCCTCTTTACATTGGAAGGTACTTCTTCTAAATCTTTTTTATTTTCGCGAGGGAGAATGATAGTATCAATACCCGCTCGATGGGCTGCTAAGGCCTTCTCTTTTAATCCGCCGATGGGCAAAACATTACCCCGCAGAGTGATTTCACCGGTCATAGCAACATCATTTCGAACTGCCCGTCCTGACATGGCAGAAGCCAGGGATGTAGCCATGGTAATACCTGCGGAAGGGCCATCCTTTGGAATTGCTCCTTCGGGAACATGAATGTGAATATCGTATCCTTCAAGAATATCGGAACTAATCCCCAACTCCTCCGCTTTGGATCTTATATATGTCAAACCTGCCTGTGCTGATTCCTTCATAACATCACCTAATTTACCGGTAAGAGTAAGCTTACCTTTACCTTTTATGAGCGCTACCTCAATAGAGAGAATATCGCCACCCGTTTCAGTCCAGGCCAAACCAGTAGTTACACCTACTTGGCTTTTCTTTTCTGCACTGCCAAAACGGAATTTCTCGGCCCCTAAATATTTCCCTATACTATTTACTGATACATTAACAGACAAGTTTTTATCCTTTACCACCTGACGGGCTACTTTCCTGCATATAGATGCAACCTGTCTTTCAAGGCTTCTAACCCCGGCTTCCCTTGTATATTCCCTGATAATCTTGCGCAGGGCGCCTTCAGAGAAAGTAATATTCTTAGGCTTAAGCCCATGTTCTTTTACCTGTTTAGGCACCAGGTATCCGAGGGCAATGTTTAACTTGTCCTCTTCCGTATAACCTGATATATCTATTACTTCCATTCTATCCAAGAGTGGACGAGGAATATTATAAATAGAGTTTGCGGTCGTAATAAACATTACTTTAGAGAGATCGAAGGGTATCTCCAGGTAGTGATCGCTGAAAGTACTATTTTGTTCCGGATCTAGAACCTCCAGGAGCGCTGAAGCTGGATCTCCCCTGAAATCTGTGGTCATCTTATCAATTTCATCAAGTAGAAATACTGGGTTTCGAGAACCAGCCTGCTTTATACTATTTAAAACTCGTCCGGGCATAGACCCAACATACGTCCTTCTATGACCCCTGATTTCAGCCTCATCCCGAACTCCGCCCAGAGACATACGCACAAATTTTCGGCCTAAGGAGCGGGCTACTGATTTTCCCAATGAAGTTTTACCTACTCCGGGAGGGCCCACCAGGCATAGTATAGGGCCTTTCATCTTTTTGGCCAGCTTTCTGATAGCAAGGTATTCCAGTATCCGTTCTTTGGGTTTCTCCAGACCATAATGGTCTTCATTTAATATCTTTTCCGCAACATCCAAATCCAAACGGTCACGTGTTTCAACTGACCAAGGCAGAGACAGTACCCAGTCGAGGTAGTTGCGTACAACCACTGCTTCTGCAACTGCTGATGGCATCTTTTCCAATCTTTCCAGTTCTTTATTGATCTTTTCCAAGGCTTCTTTAGGAAGATTAGCTTTCTGAATTCTTTGGCGTAATTCCTCCACTTCCGCGGATCTTTCGTCCTTTTCGCCCAATTCTTTTTGAATGGCTTTCATCTGCTCGCGCAGGTAGTACTCTTTCTGAGTTTTTTCCATTTGTTTGCGAACCCGGATATTTATTTTCCTTTCAAGTTCCAGGACTTCCATTTCTTTAGCAAGTATCTCACATACATAGTTAAGCCGTTTAGTGACATCCATTGACTCCAGAACGGCCTGTTTATCGGGTATGCGCAAATTCAAATGAGATGCAATAACATCTGCCAATCTGCCAGGTTCCTCAATAGCTACTACAGTCACCACAGTTTCCGGCGGTATTTTCTTGCTCATTCTTACGTACTGTTCAAATTGGTAAACTACGGTTCGCATTAAGGCTTCAATTTCAGCATCTTTTGTTACTGTTTCGGTTTTGTACTCTTCAATGCCCACTTTTACATAATCATCGTAGGGAATATACGTTTTAATGACGGCTCTGTGGAGGCCCTCTACCAGTACCCTCATGGTGCCTCCAGGCATTTTTAGAACTTGCCTAATCTCGGCAACCGTACCCACTTCATATATATCTTCCTCATCGGGTTCATCAGTCTGTGCTTCCTTTTGAGTAGCAAGAAATATTTCCTTGGAGCCTAACATAGCCTCTTCTATTGCGTTAATGGATTTTTTACGTCCTACATCAAGATGAATAACAGTATAAGGAAAGACCAGCAAACCCCTAAGGGGCAATATTGGTATTTCGCGGTAGTTTGTTTCGTTTTCCTGTGACATGAAAACACCTCCCAAGCAAGTTTCATTCTACTATATGGGTTAAATCTACGCAAGAATGGTACATTATTCCTTCATTAAAGCAAATTGTAGCACTTCGTTTAGGTCGCGTACAGGGGCTACCTGAATATCGGTGATGCTGCTGAAAATATTCAGCCAGTTATCCTGCGGAATCAGTACCCTTTTTATACCCGCGCTTCGTGCTGCTTCCACCTTGCTAATTACTCCACCTACCGGTTTAACCAAGCCATAAACCGAGATTTCGCCTGTCATGGCTACCAGATTATTAACTTTCACATTATTTAGGGCTGAATAAATAGCAGTAGCTATAGAAACCCCAGCCGAAGGGCCATCCACTGGTGTTCCCCCTGGAAAATTGATATGAATATCAAAATCACGAATGTTAAGTCCGAAGTTAGCTTTTAGGACGGTCATTACGTTTTCCACCGCTCCCAGAGCCATACTTTTCCGACGCAGCGTCTTTCCGCCTGTTCCAACCTCCTCTTCTTCAACTACTCCTGTAACCGTCCAGGATCCTCTGCCTTTCTCAGCAGAAATAACCGATGCTTCTACTTCAAGTAAGGTGCCGATATTAGCACCATAGACAGCTAAACCATTTACCACCCCGACCAAAGGGGTATCCTTTATTTTTATTTCCGATCGGGCAGATAAATGTCCATTATTTATAACCTTTTGCACAATACTCTGGTTAATTGATGGTACCATTTCGACCTGAGCAATTCCGGCTGCAAGCTGTACTATGTTAACTGCTTCACGCCCATTGCTGGCATGACGTGTGATTTCTTCCAGAGCGTCTTCTTCCAAAAACAGATTAATTTTTTGAGCCGCATTGCGTGTTATATCCTTAATAGATTTGTGCCCTAAAGGTTTGAAGAAAATCTCCATGCACCTCGACCTTAAAGCCGGGGGAAGTTCGCTGGGCATTCTTGTAGTTGCACCCACCAAACGAAAATCGGCAGGCAGGCCATTTTGGAAGATATCATGGATATGTTCAGGAATATTTTTGTCGTTCTCTGTATAGTATGCGCTTTCCAATAAAACCTTGCGATCCTCTAATACCTTAAGTAGTTTATTCATCTGCATTGAATGGAGTTCTCCTATTTCATCAATAAATAATATACCCCCATGTGCTCGGGTACATGCACCGGGCTTGGGCTGTGGGATTCCGGCTGCTCCCATAGAACCAGCCCCCTGATAAATGGGATCATGAACGGAGCCAATTAAAGGATCGGCTATATTGCGTTCGTCAAATCTACATATAGTTGCATCCACTTCTACGAACTTGGCCTGTTCTTTAAACGGCGATAGTTTGTTACTGCAAGCTTCTGCAAGTACCAAACGGGCTGCTGCAGTTTTGCCTACCCCCGGAGGACCGTAAATAATAACATGTTGGGGATTAGGGCCGCACAGGGCTGATCTGAGAATCGAAATGCCTTCCTCCTGACCTACAATATCGCTGAATGTTCCAGGGCGGCTTAGACTTGAAAGGGGCTCAGTTAATTTTACGCTGCGCAGTTGTCGTAACCGGACATTTTCCTTTTCGGAAACTCTTCCCAGTACAGCTTTTTTATTTTGCTGGCTTCTAAGCATGTTCCAAAAATACATTCCGATTACAATACCAAAAAACAACTGTACTAAATATAAAATTCCTCCATACTGCATAAAAAAATCATTCATAAGGTTTTATTCCTTTCTTATCTAATCATTGTTATTATTCCCGCCGGAATAAATTGAATTAGGAATAAAACCAGTAAAAAAAGGTAGCTTACGCTACCTTTTCCCAACTGAATGAAACTATTAAAATAAGCTAATTGACTCTGCGCTTAGCATCCACCGTAACTAGCAAAGGTTTTTCCTTTTTATTAATAACTTCCTTGGTAATTAATACCTTTGTTATATCTATCCGCGAAGGGACTTCGTACATCACTTCGAGCATGACATCTTCAATTATGGCCCGCAGCCCTCTAGCACCAGTATTACGGTGCAATGCCTCCTCAGCAATGGCTTGCAGGGCGTCTGGCATAAACTCCAGGTCTACCCCATCCAGCTCAAATAACTTTTTATACTGCCGAACTAATGCATTCTTAGGTTCTGATAAAATTCTTACCAGAGAATTTTTATCTAATGCTTCCAGACTCACAATAATCGGCACACGACCTACAAATTCAGGTATCAACCCATATCGGAGAAGATCCTGCGGTAGAATCATATTCAGTATCTCTCCAATTTTTTTCTCTTCCCGACTCTTAATATCGGCCCCAAAACCCATCACCTTTTCGCCAACACGGTTTTGGATGATTTTATCAATACCTTCAAATGCTCCTCCGCATATAAAGAGTATATTACTGGTGTCTATCTGGATGAATTCCTGATGAGGATGTTTTCTTCCTCCCTGGGGGGGAACACTGGCTACAGTACCCTCGAGTATCTTTAATAGAGCCTGCTGCACACCCTCACCCGATACATCACGGGTTATACTGGGGTTATCAGTCTTACGTGCTATCTTGTCAATTTCATCAATATAAACAATACCCTTTTCTGCCTTTTCAATATCATAATCAGCGGCTTGAATGAGCTTGAGTAAAATGTTCTCTACATCTTCGCCTACATAACCTGCTTCAGTCAATGAAGTAGCATCTGCAATAGCAAAGGGAACATTTAAAATGCGTGCCAGGGTTTGAGCCAGCAATGTTTTACCGCTTCCTGTCGGCCCGAGCATCATAATATTGCTTTTTTGCAGTTCCACATCATCCAGCTTCATACCCAGATTGATGCGCTTATAGTGATTATAAACTGCAACTGCCAGAGATTTTTTCGCCATATCCTGTCCAATTACATATTCATCCAGGGTTTCCCGAATTTCCTGCGGTTTAGGTATATCTCCGAGTTCAAACCCGATATCTTCAGACAGTTCTTCTTCAATAATCTCATTACATAATTCGATGCATTCATCACAGATGTATACACCGGGCCCGGCTACCAATTTCTTAACTTGATCCTGGGTTTTGCCACAAAAAGAACACTTTAACTGGCCTTTTTCTTCCCCATATTTATGCATACTCTCACCTCTCTTTCGGAAGGCTATTTGGCGCTAATCTTCGTTTGGCTTAACACTTCGTCTATAATACCATATTCTTTGGCTTCCAGGGCGGACATAAAATAATCCCGCTCTGTATCATTCTGGATTTTTTCCAGATTTTGACCGGTCCGATCGGCCAGGATTTTATTTAAGCTTTGTTTCATCTGTATTATCCTCTTGGCATGAATCTCAATATCAGTTGCCTGACCCTGGGTTCCCCCTAATGGTTGATGAATCATAACTTCAGCATTCGGCAGAGCATATCGTTTACCCTTTTCGCCTGCAGCAAGAAGAAATGCTCCCATACTGGCTGCCATTCCTACACATATCGTCGATACATTCGGCCTGATGTATTGAATGGTATCATATATCGCCATACCAGAAGTGATGGAACCACCTGGACTATTAATATAAAGATTGATGTCTTTGTCAGGATTATCTGCTTCTAAAAATAACAGCTGTGCAATGATAAGATTAGATAC
>JGI24731J21663_1002158_pt1 | contig 12672 bp, 12 predicted proteins | sample EPASupsiteHSE605_FD_21663 | JGI IMG/M metagenome (IMG submission 21663) | reverse complement strand
TTCTTCTTCAATAAATTCATTTGCTCAAAACTGAGTAGTGTTCAATTTTTTTGCATTTTAGTCAATTACCAAAATAAACATTCAATATTTCAAATAAATCCGTCTAACCTCCGACCACTACTGAGTTTTGGGAATGTGTTTATTTGCAAAAGTTTTCTATTTTATGATAAAACTTTTTATTTTGGGTTCCTTTTCCTCATTTTTTAGTCTACCAAATGAAGAATTGATGTGTTCAAATGATGTGTCAATCACATCCCAAGGTAATTATTATATTCATTCATGTTTCTTTAATTCCATTACATCTAATCTCTCTGGAGGTGTAATAAGGATTGATTCAAGCAATGTTCGTTTTGTTAACGAAGAATCACTATATAGTCAATGCCGAACGACAACAAATTATGGTGGTGCCATTCACATTACCATATCTACTGGCGGATCAGCTTTTTCCAAAGTATGCTCTTTTGATTGTTCAACATCAGGAGGAGGAAATGATGCTTCAGCTGGGCTCTATCAATTCATTTACTCCAGCATTTCAAATGATGACCTAAATCATATCAGTTATGCTTCAATGTCATCAACATCATGCCAAACTCCATCAGGATGGGTATCGAGGAAAGCCATTTTTGGCTTGTTTAGCGGAAAACAAACGATTCAATATACAAATTCATCCAAAAACTATCTTTACTATGGAACCGGGTTTGTCTCATCCTCATCAAATAGCCTAAATGTATCATACATCACAGTATCATCAAATACCCAATACTCACACGAATGCACTAATATATACTCAGTATCAAATATCCAACGCTCAAATTTCATTTCCAACACCAGAACATACCTAAACTCTCCCTATTTATTCAAAATTACCAGCCCATCAACTATATCCCATACAATCATATTCTCAAACACAAACTCCAAATCCTTCCTAACAACCTCAACACTGACAATCTCATATTGCTACGCTGACAATTTCCAATCATCTGGCTCAGTCTCATTCCAAAACACCCAAACATCACTCACTAACACCATCCAAATAATCCACTACCAAACAGGCCCATGCCAAATACCCCAGTACTCAACAATTACCCATTCCTATTTCCCTTCAAACCGTTTGCCATTCATCCTCCTATCCTTCCTTCTATTATAACTCTGCCATCAAACCTAAAATCTCGCCACCTCACTTCCATCAAATCATCCCATCTAACCTTTCCTAAAATCAATTAATCAATCAATTAAGAAATCAATACTTTACATTGATTATCAATTTACTGAAATTTGAATAAAACCGTCATGGCTTGGTCGATCCTTTTTTTAATGGTTAACTTCACGATTGCCCAAATCCGCGAGGTCATGAACCGTCGTAACAATATCCGTAACCTTTCCGTTATTGCTCACGTTGATCACGGTAAGTCCACTTTGACTGATTCCATGATTGCTCGTGCTGGTATCATTTCTAATGAAGCTGCTGGTGATATGAGATATACTGATACTCGTCAAGATGAAATCGATCGTGGTATCACAATCAAATCCACTGGTGTTTCTCTTTACTATACAATTGCTCCCGATTTACTTCCACCTGGTTGCACAGATCCAGGTTTCTTAATCAACCTTATCGATTCCCCCGGACACATCGACTTTTCTGCCGAAGTTACAGCTGCCCTCCGTGTTACTGATGGTGCTTTGGTCGTCGTTGACTGCGTTGAAGGTGTTTGCGTTCAAACTGAAACAGTTCTCCGTCAAGCTTTGACTGAGAGAATCAAGCCAGTCGTTATCATCAATAAGATCGATCGTCAAATTCTTGAACTTAACGCTGAAACTGAAGATATGTATCAAACATTCTCCCGCTCTATCGATAATGTTAACGTTATCATTTCCACATACACTGATGAAAACGGCCCTATGGGTGATGTTACAGTTGCTCCAGGCAAGGGTACAGTTTGTTTCGGATCTGGTCTCCACTCTTTCGCTTTCACACTTACAAAGTTCGCTCGTTTCTATTCTGGTCGCTTTGGTGTTGAATTCACTAAGCTTATGCCAAACCTTTGGGGTGAAAAGTTCTATGACCCAGAATCCAAGAGGTTCGTTAACAAGCCACTTTCTGCTTCAGGAAAACCAATCGAACGTTCATTCTGTCAATTCATTCTTAAGCCACTCGTTGCCCTTTCCCGTGCTATCATGGATGGACAAAAGGAGAAGTACCAAGATATGTTTAAGAGGCTTAACATCGTTCTTCACGAAGATGAAGAACAAAAGGAAGGTCGTGAACTTCTTTCCCTTGTTTACCGCCGTTGGTTACCAGCTGCCGAAGCTCTTCTTGAAATGTTCGTTCTTCATCTTCCATCCCCAGTTACAGCTCAAGCTTACCGTTGCGAGACTCTTTACACTGGTCCACTTGATGACGTTTCCGCCACTGCTATCCGTAACTGTGATCCAAATGGTCCACTTATGCTTTACGTATCTAAGATGGTTCCAACATCTGATAAAGGCCGTTTCTACGCTTTCGGTCGTGTTTTCTCTGGTACAGTTGCTACTGGTCAAAAGGTTCGCGTTATGGGTGCTAACTTCAACCCAGGTTCAAAGGATGATCTCCATATCACCAACATTCAAAGAACAGTTCTTATGATGGGTAGAAAAGTTGAAAACATCCAAGACTGCCCATGTGGTAACACTGTTGGTCTTGTTGGTATCGATCAATATCTTGTCAAGTGTGGTACAATTGCTACTGATGAAACAGCTTGCCCAATCAAAGCTATGAAATTCTCTGTTTCTCCTGTCGTTCGTATCGCTGTTGAAGCCAAGCATGCTTCTGATCTTCCTAAGTTGGTTGAAGGTCTTAACAGACTAGCCAAATCCGATCCATGCGTTCAATGCACATTTGAAGAGACTGGTGAACACATTATCGCTGGTGCTGGTGAACTTCACCTTGAAATTTGCTTGAACGATCTTGAAAACGAATTCGCTGGTGTTCCACTTATCAAATCCCCACCTGTCGTTTCATTCCGTGAAACCGTTCAACAATTATCCGATGTTGTCTGCCTTGCTAAGTCTGCCAACAAACTTAACCGTTTAATGTGCCAAGCCGAACCAATGAAGAACGACCTTCTTGTTGCAATTGAAAATGGTATTCTCAACCCACGTATTGATCCAAAGACACGTGCTAAGATGCTTCAGAACGATTTCGGTTGGGATCAGACAGATTCTCGCCGTGTATGGTCATTCGGCCCAGATACCAGTGGTCCAAACCTTCTTGTTGATACAACAAAGTCTGCTGAATACCTTCAAGAAATTAAGGAACACTTCATTGGTGCCTTCCAATGGGCTACCAAGTTAGGTGTTCTCTCAGAAGAACCACTTCGTGGTGTTAGATTTAATGTTGTTGAAGTATTCCTTCACGGTGATGCCTCCCATCGTAACGGTGGTCAAATCGTTCCAGCTGGTCGCCGCGTTCTTTATGCTTCAGAATATACTGCTCATCCAACATTAGTAGAACCAGTTTACCTTGCCGAAATCACAGCTCCACTTCTTGTTTGCGGTGGTGTCCATGGTATTCTCTCCAAGCGCCGTGGTCGTGCTTTCGATCAGACTCAACGCGAAGGTACTCCACTTATGATCATTAAGGCTCACCTTCCAGTTACTGAATCATTCGGTTTCGATAAAGATCTTAGATCCGCCACATCTGGCCAAGCCTTCCCACAAATGATTTTCGATCACTGGGAATGCATCGAAGGAGATCCATTCAAGGCCGGCAATATGCTTTATGATTCAGTTCGCGCTGTTAGAAAGAGGAAGGGTCTTTCTGAGGATGTTCCAGCACTTGATAGGTACCTTGATAAGCTCTAAATTAAAAGCAAAGAATTTAATATTGTTTTACAAATCACTTCTTGAAGTGTTAATATTTTTTATATTTGGCAAATTCTTAAACTCTTTTGGATCAGTAAGCCATATATCAAATACCCCATCCAATATTTTCGATGTCATCCCTTTCGCACAAGGTATCTTTCCAATCCACACGCATTTATTATTGGTACATAATTTCAAGAATTTTGTACCAAAATACTTCGCATCTATTCCTCCATTATAGTTCCATATCCTTACCATTACGACTCTCTGTTGTTCTGTCAATGTTATATTCATTGACACATTATCTGTTCCTGTTCTCCTAGCGGTCCACATGTCAACCATATCCATTGTCCTCAGTTTGTTCTTAAATACCCTATATGGTGATGAAAGACTTTCACCATTCGATATCTGTATTGTTTCAATCATTGATTCTTTCAAAACATTACCCTTATAATCGAATATTTCGATTGAATTCAAACCCAAATAATGAGAATCTCCACCATATGTCTCTAAAAAGTATAGCGTTAGATCCTTCACCTCAGGAATCGGTATCTTGCCATACTCATCATGATCTTCTTTTTTTTCGACTTCCTCTTCTATCAGAGTTATTGGAGGCAATATTGGAATGTGACTATTCTTTATCATTGCAATATGACCAAAATCAATAGGCATTTCTCCGCAATATGTGAACATATCATCAATATATATTGCATATCTCTTCACATTGTTCTGTGGAAAAAGCCTGTTGTTCCAGATTCTTACATACTCAGGTGGTTTATAAGACCTTACGAAGAAATGAACCACCACAGGAATCGTTTCAGAGTTCCATTCATGAGTCCATTGCTTAGATGGCTCAGATTTTATAAGGTGGCTGTCGCATAAAAACCAGTAATCATCTGGTTTTTCGGTTTTTCTCAAAGGAACAATGCTTGTGATAGGAAGAGGAGTCCTATCCTTGCCCAAAAAATCAATCTCAGAGCATGTAATAAAATCTTTCCCGCCCCAATTCTCTAAGAATTGAAATGTCACCTTGTACTCCAATTCAGGCAAAGGAAGGGTTTTGGGCTTGTATGAAGAAACCATTCGAGATTGAACCGTTTGATCTATTTTAGGCATGTCCTTGGCAACCGACGACAATCTCCGTTTAAGCTTCCGAGACTCACCAGCAGGAACAACTAGGCTACTACTAATGTCTATAGAGTGCCGAAACCCTTGGGGAACACGTGTAATGCGGTTCGGACGGGGAATTGGAGACATGGGTGGTGGCTTCTGCTGCATAAAATCTGCGAAATAATTAAACGACTGTCAACACAACCTCATTCAAATCTATAAAAATGATCGACGTGTCGGTCCCCCTGTATAATGGGATGGATTCGTGGGAGGGCGATCCCTCATTTTCGTTCAAGCTTGTGCATGAGATGGCCACTGGCTTTCCCTGCAATGTAGGTGAGATCACAATGTCTGCTCACAGTGGCACACACGTTGATGCTCCTTATCATTTTGTTGACAGTGGGAAGCGCATGGGTGATGTAAAGCTTGAGCAACTCATTGGTCCGTGCCAGGTCATTAGTGTTCCTGATGAAAAACTGGTGAATAATATGATTGACAGCTCAAGTCTCCCTTCTGAGTTTTTGCATCGCAGGGTTCTGTTTAAAACGAGGGGATCCAACACTCCGGGGCGTTTCACGAGAGATTTTGTCAGCATTTCAATGAATGCCGCAAAGTATTTGGTTTCGAAGGATGTGAATGTGATTGGGGTCGATTCACTTAGCATTGAGAGCTACTATGGCGATGGGAGTGTCCACGTATTCCTTCTGGGGAAGGAAGTTTTGCTGATTGAGACACTTGATCTATCAAAGGTGGATGATGGCGAATATGAGCTTATCTGCATGCCCTTGAATATAAGGGACGGAGATGCTGCTCCTGCAAGGTGTCTTCTCAGACCAATAAAAATATAAATAATAAATGGAACATGATAAGAAAATGCGCGTAAAACAACTAGAGGAGAGTTTAAAGGAATGGGAAAAGCGTCTTGATGTTGAAGAGAAGAAGATAGATGAAGTAGAGAGGCGGCTTCAATCCCGAAAGGAGAGAATTGTGAAATATCAGTCAGATTTAGAAAGCATTGATAAATATTTGAGTAAATTTACTAGTTTGATTCCAAAATACGAGGAAATATCGAAAAAAGGACAAAACAACTCAGAAATCGATATGCTATATCCAATTAAGGTTATATATCAGAAAGATCAAGAACTGAATGGAATATCAGGTTACAAATATGATGATATTACCTCACTAATCAAAGCCATTTGCCTTTATAATTGCCAGATAGAGAACTTGACTCAACAAGCCTTAATATATCGAATTATTGGAGAAAGCGAGGAACAAGAAGAACAGTGTTATTATGACAGCAACTAAATACTATATATTACACATCTTTATTCAGCATTATCTTATTCTCAAGGAAATTGACGATTAAAGTCGGAAACACCATTTTTAAAATATCAGATTCCACAGAATAGAACTTTTCTCGAGCAAATTCAACCCGATAATAAAGCTTTTCATTCCTATTGTATGCTCCTATCACCCTTTTTGGTGTTTTAAACCTCAGCTGTTCTAAATTTAACACATCATTAATAGCATACGAATAATCATTATATATATATTCGTTCAGTCCATCAGGAACGTGTTCAAAGTATTTTTCAATAATTTCTTTATTCCGTATTTGTTCACTATTTACCCACACATCTTCATCACTATTCAACCCAAAAAACCGAACCAAGTATTTGGTTTTCCCGTGTTTCGTACTATGACCCACTACCTTCTCTATATCAAATATTCTCCCTTGCATTTACATAAATAATCGTTCGTAAACCAACGATACGCACAATGACTGAGATTAGGGTTAATGTTTTTAACTTAACTCCATTGAATAAAGTGTTATCATTTGCTAAAATAGGAGTTTATCATACTAGTGTTGTTATTGGAAATAAATATGAATATTATTATGGATTTGCCCGAGAAGGGATAACTGGAATTGACGAACCAGAAGTCCTTCATTGTCTACCATCATCAATGGCTGGTACATTTCATTCACATTATATTATGGGCGAATGCCAGCTTAGCATAAAAGAGTGTAAAGATATAGTAAGGCAATTTAAAAGATCACCTACTTGGATGAGCGAAGAGTATCAGGTACTATACCATAATTGCAACCATTTTTCCTATGAGCTCTGTGAAGTTTTGCTTGGAGTAAATAATATGTCCAATTATCCAAGCTGGGTTACTAGGGGAGAGATCGTTGGAAGGATAATATATTCTGTTTCCCTTTCTCATTTTTTGGGGTTCGTAAAGAATATTCCTGGAATAGGATATGAAAAAGAAACAGCAAAGCCTATTTTAGAGCAGAGCGAAAACTTGGTTGAAGAAATTTAGAATATTTATGACACAGAAAAAGGATGATATAGTTGAATATTATGAGTATTTCGATATTTATGATGAAGAATATGAGTATTGCTACGAGTACGAAGATGAAAGTGACGATTTTAACGGAGATCAAAAGTCAAATTATAAGTATGGTCTTCTAACACAGAATATGCAGAATGAAGACGATAAAAACGTTCAATCTAATAATGATGTTATTATTTCGGAATCTTGACATATTTCAATCGATAATCCGTTGTATAATTCAAGATATCGAATATGTACCAGTAAAACTTGCAATTTACCACAATAATTACACTAGAAAACTTATCAAACAGTATTTAATAGCTTAAATCTATATGAAATTTATTTAATCTAAATGATGACATCTTTTAAACAAATTGTTCATATTAATTATTTTAATGCTATTGCGTTCCTTTTCGGAACATTATTGAAGTTTGATAGCAGATTTAAATAGCATGCTCAGTGTCCTCAAAAACAACAATAGTAATGGTGGATGAGTCTCCATATCACGAACGAGTAAACAATGGGTGAATGAGAAACTTCAAATACTCCAATTCCAGAACTGATAAGAAGACTGCCTCCTTCAAATAAAAGAACCCCTCATATTATGAATGATGATTTTTTAAGATCCATGTGTCCTATCTTATCTCGCAAATCAAATACACAGAATCATATAGAATTGCCCAAAAAATCTTTAACACATTCATCAAACCCATACAATCAATTGAACATCCATCAATTCAGACTTCAAAAGAGATGATTAAGCACTTTACACAAAATGTAAAACAACCGCTGATATCTTCACAAATGTTTATCATTTGAGAGATTTTACAAAAAAATTGAAATAAACCTCCCAATTTTAGAGGGTCACTATTGAAATTTAATAGAAAAAATCACAACCCACTGAATATTGTTATAAACGTTCTTTCGAATGATTGAAGCACATCAACAAGAACTAACACACACAGACACAAATCCTCTTTGTGGTATTGTTGGCAACAGTTTTAAGCTTCCTACTCTTGTTCTGGACCTTGATGAAACTCTTGTATTTTCCACACAGCTCCCAACACGTCATAACTCATTTCCGATACGAGTGGGTCGGTGTATGGCATATGTTCGCATTCGGCCGGGTACTATTGAGTTTATTGAGAAGGTTAGTCAGTTTTATGAGGTGTTTTTCTTCACTGCTTCATGTAAAGATTATGCAAACAAAATAATTGATAAAATTGCTCCAGAGATTGACAGAAATCACCGGCTTTTTAGAGAATCATGTACAGATTACAACGGTATGTTTATTAAGGATTTGAAAATTCTTAAGAGGCCTCTAAATCGGGCTCTTCTAGTCGACGATATCGCTTCTTCAGGGTTATTCCAGCCACCTAATCATATCCGCATTCTTCCATGGTTTGGAGATGAAACAGATAACGTCCTACTTGAAGAATTGCTGCCATTGCTTCTCAGCATTCCCGCAGAGGATAACATACCCCGGGCAATGCATAAGAACTATGAAGAATCAAATTACAACTCTCTCTTCCTATCCAAACTTATTTAATAAATATATAGATCTAAAAGTGCCAGGTTTATGAAAGGAGCGTCTCGTAAAGGTGTTGTAGTTGCAGTATTAAGCGGGCGCTCATTTCTTTTCAAGGAGAGTAATAGTAATTCCACTAGTTATTCTGTCATTTACCTTCCATTTGTAGTTACCCCTAATTTTTCAATGTATGATGATACCATTGAGTATCAGCCTTTCGGGTTTGAGTCATGGGAGTCACTGAGAAAGTTGCTTTTAGATCAGAATATTATAATTTATTACGCTCCTATCACCATTCCTAAAGTCGATTCGAAATTTTGTGCAGATTTTGCTATTTCCGAAGAATATGCTATTGTTTGTATGGAAAATAGTAATTTGGATATCGATGGTTATGTTTTAAACAACGGATTAGGGGGGTTGTCACCGATTATTGATCTTATTGAAAATAAAGATGTTTATCATCAATGGGCATTCGAAGCCAAGGAAAAAGGAATTAATATTTATGGTGGAACACATAAAGTATTGTTGAAAGCGCCTTTTGAAGATTTTCTAATTGAAAATGGACCAGAGTTTTGCGCTATAGTAATGGGAATCGATAAGGATAGCTTTTTAATCAGACTCATGACAGAAACAGGCTCTATTTTTGTTTTAGAACTTTCTGGTGTTACATTTCCTGGACACACAGGGTATCCCATGGACAAAAAGAAACAATTTACCCAATTTTTCTTTGATTTTTTACTTTCGAGAACAGTAAGAGTACAAATTCATGGAAAAACTCCTGTTTCTTATTTGGGATCAATAATTTCAAATGGTTTTGATATTGGTGAAACCATGATTAGGGAGAATTTATCTTTTTGTAACACAATCACTTTAGCTTATCTAGATAGATATGAGGATTTAAAAAATATTAGCATATCTAATACATTATGCAATAGTTACTCTCAAGGAATTAAGGAATTTATTAACAATGTTACGATTTTATCAATACCATCTACAAATAAGTTATTAATTTCATTGAATGAATGTGAATATGAATGTACATTCAGTCACATCAGATGCCCACATTTTAGTTTTGATTCATCAAGCGAGTATTATGGATTCGATACTTGGTTGTTTATAAGGGATAGTCTGCTCAGAAAAACCGTATCCATAGAAATTGATGGGTATTTCCCCATTTTGTCTGTCACTGTTTACCACCAAGGAAGCGCATTTAATGGATTACTTTTGTCTAATGGAATGGCCGAGCTTTCTATTACTGATAAGGGACTGTTTTCTGAAAGCATAGATCCATTATACAAGGCATATGAAGAATCCAAAGCGAAAAAGCTTGGTATTCATTCTGAAAAGGATGATAGTACTTTTTACTATAACTATTTGAGTATGAAAGATTCAATAGCATTGGCTCATGGAGATAATCGGATATATAAAGGAATAGTTGTTGACATTATTTGTTCATATGTAATACTCTTGTATAGCGTTGATTTGGGAGCATTCATATACGTCGCGCTTCAGTATATAATCCCGAGACACAAAGAAGATATCAGTAGCCAAAACTCAATGGAAATCATTAGGAACGACATTCTGCACTCCACAGTTGAGGTTAATATTTCTTCATTTAGTGAAGATTCTAGGATATTCAATGGCGTGATATATAATAACAAAGTAGATTTAAGAATAATGCTTGTTGCCAAAGGTGTGGGAGAACTAAAGAATGAATCACTGGATTTGCCTGATATAAAAAATATTTTTCCCAAAAGGATATCCAATGCAAAGAAGGATCATTTGGGTATTTATGACAAAGAACATCATCCTCATATACAGTTTATTCCAAAGGATTCTATTGAAAGCATAATAGTCACCAGAGTTATGAGCCCTGGTATTTTTTGCGTTCAGTACCACCATAAATATGGGAAATTACTCAAGAACAAGCTAAAAGAGCTCAAACCCAATATACTGCATAACCATAGAAAAGTAAGATTTGCTATTTTAATGAGGAATAGGCAAAACTTCAGAGTTCGGATAATTAATGTTAAAGATGATAGTGCATTAGTTCATTTGCTCGATTTAGGTTTCTCATGTATGTGCCAAACATATGAGCTTTATTGTTATCCAAGTGAGTTTTTTAAAATTGAACCATGCGGATTCGAAATTAGCTTAGCCTTCCTTACTACGTTTAATGATAGAAATTTCAATGAGATTATGTCAAGGGTTTTGTGGAATGCTTTCTCAAAAGGCGAAGAACTTTTTATCAGAAGACTTTTTGATAAAGGCACACCACAATGTGTGTTGTACTTATCAAAAGATGAAAGCGCCCTTTCTCTTAATGAGATTTTACTTAAAGACGGGCTTTTGAAAATGGATGCTGAAGAGCACCAGAAAAACTATAGCAAATATCTAAAGCAATTTCAGAAAGCAGAGGAGGAAGCAATTCATACACATGTTGGTGGATGGACATTGTGAGTGTATTTTAGATGTATGATCAAGTACAATTATATTAAAACAAAAGATAACTTTACTGATGTTAAATTGACTCACACTTGTGAGATTTCGGAAATACTAATTTAGAATTCTTGGAATCATTATAAAACCCAATGGGTTTCATTTTTGCATCTTCATTGGATAAACCATAATGTTAGGTTATCCATGGACTTTTAATGCAAAACGCAATTTGATTCGTTTAAAATTTTCGTCACTGTGGATTAATTTTTCAGTTATATTTCGGACTCCAGAGCATGGAGTCAATTTTTGAACCCACAGTATTAAATGATTTATGATAGCCTTGATTGCTACCGCGTAACTTCACATATAATTTTATCCACTCCATATGTGTGGAGCTCATTTGACAAGGATACTTGGCCTTGAGCCTTTCCCGGATATTCCCCAAAGGGTTATCCATTAAATCACAGATATTGCCACTCTAGGGCATTCTGTTTTCTCTTGTCAAATCAACACTTACCCAATTATTTTCCAAAATAATTGGGTAGATTCCGAAAAAGTCCCTAAAATCACCTATTTCCCATTTCTTTTAATAATAATGTGAATTGGACAAGGTTCACATTCGATTTTTTTACGGGGGAAAATAGGATCGAATCAATGCACACAATTGTGCTCAAATATATATCAATAATCTCATAACGAGATAGTATAAACTTGCTCACTAAGAGCATTTTGTACAATAAAGTACCCATTAAAGTAAAAAATCTTCTGAATAAACTGGAACCATGATTTGATCAGAATCCTCAAAGAATATTTTATAAGTCTCTGGATCATTTCCAGGATCGTTTAAATCCTGAATAATAACTTCCTCAGGAAGTGGAAGGGGCGTGGAAATGATCCTCATTAATCAAAAAGAAAAATGGCAAAATAAAAATTATTTTCCACCTTCATTTTCTGAACTAATTGACAATATTTGATTTATGTGGTTTATTTTAATAAGCTATTCAATAAAAAATTAAACAATTACAATTACCATTCATTTTACTTTGTGTTTTCATAGAACCACTCCGATTGAGTGATTTTTACAGTATTATCCTTCTCCTTAATCTAAGGAGGTTATTCTTTCGCATTATTAGAGTATCATGGATTGTCTCAAAAAAGTCTTTGTTATGTACCCAAATCAATGAATACATCACATTATTTAATTCATATACAGAAGAAATCATCCCTCTATATTAGAATTAATATTCTTTCCATATTCTATTTCCCCGGCAATCTGAGGGAAATTAATATCAATCTCTCAGCAAGGCTTGAAGGCCTTGAATTTTTATGTCCTCGCATTGAAGGAGAACCACATATTTCATAATTAATAACAAAGGCCTTGCGTTGAGGCCCGTTTACAGTTTTACAACCTTCGA
>JGI24731J21663_1002142_pt1 | contig 12761 bp, 4 predicted proteins | sample EPASupsiteHSE605_FD_21663 | JGI IMG/M metagenome (IMG submission 21663) | reverse complement strand
TCCAATTTAACAGGACAAATATGATGTTGGTGTCCAATATAATCAGAAATTCGGAACGAGGGTCCGGAGTAAGAAATTAGAGGTACTTTCATGCCAAATAAAATCTCCAGAGCTTATTGCAGCCGGATCTGCGGCTCAAAAAGAACCCATTATCGGAGCCCTCATACTTTATCTGGATTTCGTAAACCTCTTCCTGTATCTTTTGAGGGCAATGGGGGAAAACAACGATAACGATTGATGACTATAACGATTGATGACTATAACGATTGATGACTATAACGATTGATGACTATAACAATCGATGACTATAACAATCGATGACTATAGATGACTATAGATGACTATAGATGACTATAACGATTGAATCTAAATTTAAAAAATCGAACTTGTGGTCTATAAACTTACTTTCGGCAGGTCGACATTTAATTTTGATAATTTTTGTTGATGGCGCTTTTGAAATAATGCTCCATGATTGTACTTAGTTGTTAGGTTTACATATAGCCAAATATTAATCTCTCGTACTAAACTTTAATGAAAAAATGTTTCAGTGCATATATATGTCGTGGGAGTCGAGCCACATGTTAACCAGCTTTAAACCTAATATACAGTTAGCGAATGTTCAAAAACGGTATCAAGAACAATATTATGGTTTCTAATGTCGACTTGCCGAAAGTGGGACAAAGAGCTCGAGAACAGACTTAGTCTGTGTTCCATAGTCCTTTTTAAGTTCAAGTTCATGATCAACTAATCAGCCAGAGTAGTTACAAAACACTTTAAGAAACAGCGCAAGAAGAAGCCTGGAGATGCTGTATCCTTTTACTGCAGCTCATAATACAGTCGCTCCAAAGATATGCTCCCCCAAGCATATTGTCCGGAGCAGGATCAGCAACTTCCAGGTAATTCTTTCTTACCTATTTAGCTCCTTGTTAATTATTCCATTCGGATCCTGTTCACTCCACGTTGCAAATATACAATTCTTTCATATCTTACTTTAAATTAATTATACCAAAAATTGTTTACAAACAAAAAATAATTTGATGTAAAAAATTTCAAAGCAAGCAAAGAATTCTATATTTATGCATTTTGACTGAGTTTTCTATTTAGTAAATTCTTTAAATATAAACTACATTCGGCAGCAAGTACCTATCAACATATTTAAATTTTTGGTTGAAACTTTTTGATGAAAACTCTGAAAACCAATCTCATGCGGGCCAAGTTTCTAACGTTATTTGTTATTCTCTCGCTGACAACAAATATAAATTTGCGAGAACGTTGTCAATATTTAGAAAATATCAATGTTGATATAATTTTAAAAGTCTTGATGAAATCGATGGCAGTAAAAAATTAAAATGAATTTTTACGTTCACCTGCCCAAAAGCAGGATATAAACTATGATTAGTTCATTTATTCTGTATTGCTAAACCAGATAGTGAATTCTGTTCCATTACTCCTTTTAAGTTCTATACAACCATCTAGTTCTATACAACCATCTATCTGTTCGACAAGAATATTTACGAGCTGGAGTCCAAGGGAATTAGCATTTCGTAAATCCACTTCTTCAGGAATGCCAAGGCCATTATCCGCTACTGTGAGTATATAATGAAAGCTGTTTTTTTCCGTACAGTGCGGACCCGGATAGGAAACGCCATACTTGGCGGCAAAAGTTTCGGTTCTGCAAAGGTTTATGTGGATTTCGCCTCTCCCTCCTGCGGGGAAAGCGTGCTTCAGAGCATTTGAAATTAGCTCATTTACAATAATGCCAAGAGGTATTGCAGTATCCATGCCAAGATGAATTTGCTCAAGATCCAGTTTCAGACCGATATTATCATTTCTAAGATTATATGAACTGAAAAGGTCTGCAGTCAGCTTTCGAAGATAAGCTGCAAAATCAAGCGTATCTATTTCGTTTCCTTTGTAGAGCTCTTGATGAATCAGAGCTATTGAAGCTACACGATTCTGGCTCTCCCGAAAGGCTTCAAGCACTTTTGCGTCACTGAATCTTTCAGCTTCAAGGCTAAGCAGAGATGAGATTACTTGTAGGTTATTCTTGATTCTGTGGTGAATTTCTTTTATCCGGATCCGATCCATTTTTTCCAGGGCTTCTTCAGCCTTTTTACGCTCAGTAATATCCTGAACTATTCCCTTTATTCGAATAGGGATATTTTCCTCATCAGAGATAACTTCGGATTGCATATGGACTGTGCGTTCCTCCCCATTAGCCCAAACAATCCTATTATCAATGTCAAAGGGCTTTCCATTCATAGCTTTCTTAACGGCATTATCGACATAATCTCGATCGTCAGGGTGTACATAATTTAAAAATCCATTGTAAGTCGCGCCTGATTTTTGAGGATTACGTCCGAAAATGCGATACATTTCCTCAGACCAGTATGCTTTATCAGTTGCAATATCCCACTCCCAATTTCCAATGTAAGCCATTTTTTGAGCTTCAGCAAGACCTGTTTCGATTTCTTTCAACGATTTATAAGCCTTCTCAAGCTGCATTGTTCGTTCTTCAACCAGTTCTTCTAAATTGTCGAGTGTTTCTTTCAACTTAGTTTCTGCTTCTTTTATATCTGTAATATCGCGGGAAATAGCAAGAACAGAAGTCACTTCGCCATCAACAAACTCCGGTACTATTCGTGTATTAAAGTAGTATTCTCTTCCTTGCGGTGATATATACTGGAATTCCATCGTTTCGGGTTTGCCTGTGGTAAAAACTTTTTCATGGTGTTCTTCCCAGAACTTTACCTTTTCAGGGTCCATTCCCAGTTCAGTATGAGTTTTACCAATGATTTCTTCCTGAGAACGACCATAAGGTATCTCAGCGGCAGGATTAGCATATGTGTGACGATTTTGTCTATCAAAGCGGGCAATCACGTCAGGAGAATTTTCAGCCAATGTTCGAAACTCGTTTTCTCTCCTAGTCAGTGCTTCTTCAGCCCGCTTTCGCTCGGTGATGTCCTGCGTTATGCCAAAACCACCGAGCAGCGCACCGTCTGCGTCAAATTCAAGATATGCCTTTTCACGTACCCACTTGATCCTACCGTCCGCGATGATGCGGTGCTCGATGTCGTATGGTTCGCCCGCCAACCCCGCCTTCCATTTCTTATCTACATATTCCCTATCACCCGGATGGACCGTTGAAAGAAAGGTCTCATAAGTCAAAGGGGGTCCTTTTGGGATGCCGAAGATACGGTGATTTTCATCGGACCATGTCAATTCATTTTTACGCACATCCAGACGCCAGCTTCCGACATTTCCCACGGCCTGGGCGCGGTCGAGATCTTCCCTATTCTTCCACAGCGCTTCCTCCGCCAGTGCCCGTTCCTGTTCAGCCCTTTTCCTCTGCAGGGCCTGCGTCACCGCCGGCGCGATTACTTCGAGATCCTCCTGTTGCTCGCAGCTATAACCTCCCTCACGGTTTGCAACCGCAAGCATGCCTATTGTTTTCCCGTCCAGAACAAGGGGCACTCCAAGAAACGACGTGATCAGGGGATGGCCGTACGGCAGGCCTATACTACTATCGGGGTGTGATGACGGATCGTTGGTAAAGAAGCCTTTTCCACTATTAACGACACGACCGTAAATGCCATGCAGGACAAAATTGCCCGGAGGACGACTACGCCCGGTCTTGTCGTACATTAGGCACTGTCTCCATCCCGTCTCGCTGATTGCGATAGTGTTCAGTAACCCGTCGGCACCCACTTCACCAACGAAACCAATCCGGCTGCCGGTCACTTTCAGGGCTACAGATAAACACCTATTCCCCAGCTCTTCTTCTGTTTCGGCCCTTACCACATTGCCGAAGATCCGGTTGATTCCCTCAAGGATACGGTTGTATCTGAGTATCCTGTGCTCTTCTTGCTTGCGCTCGGTGATATCACGGGCGACATGAACACTCCCAATGAGTTTTCTTTTTGAATTACGCAGCGGTGAGACGCTAAATAAGAAATTACCACCCAGGGTATTTTCTTGAACCTCTATTGTATGCTCAAGCCCGTCTTTAAGCGACTGCCTGTGCGGATAAAAAGAGGGCGGCTTGTCCGTTCCATGCATAACACGATAACAGGTTAGCCCTACGCACTCTTCTGGTGTCGTTCCCAATCTTGCTGCCATGGCCCTGTTTGCCTGCACAATCCGATATTCATTGTCAGTTACGGCTATCAGGTCTGGCACGGCATCAAAAGTTTGTTCCCAATCTTTTGCAGCCTGAACAGCTACTTCTTCCGCCCTCTTCCTTCCGGAATTTTCTATCCTTTCCCATTTTCCTTCCTTTTTGATCAAAGAAAATTGATGGTTGGAGACTACTTCAATAATCTCGGTTGCTCTGCACCTGTCGAGAGAATTGGTGCACAGATCCATCATCTGGTGTTTGCCGATAACAGAATCCACCTTTTTCTCATAATCAATGAAATTATACCAATCTGTTTCTTCTAGCCAAAAAATGTCCCCGCTCAACCTTAAGCCATCATAGCCCTTAACTAGGGCCCGGTTGAGTTTTTCAACCAACCCATTTAATACCCTCTCCGAATCAAAAATACCATCTTTTACATACCAGTGAGTGTAGGGAATAATTTCAATTTGCCCGTTCTCCAGGTAAACATCAATTTCAGGAACAGCTTTTCTCAAGGCTTCTTTTGCTTCTTCTACATCTAGAGGCTGCGATGTGACCCACATACAAAATTCGTTATTTTCCAGCCCTGCTTTGAAATAGGGGACAAGTATGTCCATCAAATCTTTTTTTGTCTGGTAGAATTGGCAGAAATGCGTTCCCCAGGGCACATTCCCAATAATATCAATACCAGAATTTCTCAGTTTTTCTTCCATCCCAAACCCTTCCCGACCCTCCAAAATCTACTTTATTTGTATATTCAACATGTACATTCAATTATTCAAGAGCTCTTCTAAATTTACTCTCATATTAATATCTAAATAAGAAGTTGCTTGTCAAAAGTAATTTATTACAAGTAATATTTATATTTCTCAAATAAAAAATTTGAAAGTTTAAATAGAAATTCACACATGTTATTCGGAGAAACAGGCGTCGAAGATCCCTTAAAAAGAGAAAAAGCATAACATGTTCGTTTATCCGGAGTTACTGTTTATAATTATCCTGTCTTTAATCAAAACATCCGAGAAGAAAATATGCAAATTATTCATTGATTAGTTGAGGATTTTCCTCTTTACCAGACCCCGTTGTTTTTCAGGGTAGCAAGAATATTTGTGAACTCGTTGCTGAACTTACATTTCCGGAAATCAGGAGCATCCAAAATATTTTTCTTTATTTCCTGCAGTGCGATTAAAAGGCCCACGTCGTTACTGTATTCGAATTCTTCTTCCGATGGGGTTATGCTTTCGGCAAGAATTTCGATGAATCTTGGATCAAGGTCATTTGTAATATAAGTATCCAGAATCAAAAGATCTGAAATTCTTTTATAAAAATCAATTAGTTCCTGGTAACTGGGTAAGGAGTAAACTTTTGCTGTATACTTTTGTCTGTTGAGATAAATCAGGTAGCGAGATATTGTGTTTATTAATGTCTCTGTGAGTTCGCTTTTAGGGAACGTAATTGGAAACCTTTTGAGTATTTTTGGGTAAAGGTTGTTACTATTTCGCACTTTTTCGCGGTTCCAGATTTCAGGAAAAACCCTTGATATCGAGGAGTTAAGTGCGGCTGTTACATAATGGTAGATCGTGGGATCTCCGAGAACAACTCCGATTCCGTCTGCAAACACGTGGTTTCCGGCCGAATCGTACGAAGCCTGCAGACGGTAGTGGTCAGTAATGATAATTTTAGGCGTGTTAATGTACTGCAGGAAGTTTTCATCTTTCAAGCGGTAACAATCAGCTGAATCGATCTCCTCTCCATTTGTTTTGAATTTATATTTGATTTCCATAAGCCGTTTATAAGCCATCGGAAATCTTGTTCTCATCTCTTCTGGCTGAAAGATCCTGTATTCTTTCCTTATATCGTTGCCGAGGATTTCATAGGGCAGCATGAACCGATACTGGCTAGAGTGAATAGCAAATTCGTTCGACAGAGCGCCATCCATATAAGGATATATAAGTTCCTGTTCTATGTTTACGTTTCTTAGCAGGTTTCTACAACCATATGGGGCATCTGTGCAATTTTCCATCGAAAGGCTCACTTTGTGTAAGAAATCATTTGTTGAGGGTACACCTTCAAAGATTTCTATTGAGATATCCTCCAGAGTTCGAGGTATTTTGCTCAACCTTTCTACAATGCTGTCCTTACTCCAGAACATATATTTCACTTCTTTTATTATATATATACGAAGTTTCGGGCAAATAGCCTCTCGGTATCAGTTGCAATATCGTATTATAAAATTCGATTCATAAAATTCCATTTTGAGGTCCGAATATTTGACTTTCAGAATCTTTGTATCAAACTGTGAATACAATTCTTTATATAATAATTTATTCATAACGCAGGTTAACAATCGAAGACGTCTTTCTCCAAATATGGGAATCAATGAGAGTCGATGCCTTTGAGCCAGGCATTTCCTGCCCTCAAGGAGAAGTTTTTTAAACCTGGACAGAACTCCGGGTTTACATATCAGACCAGAATTTTAGCTTTATCTTTACATTTTCAAGCAAGTTATGGTCATTACTCAGTGCATTGAATGCCGTCAGTATCCACGATCCGCTTCAAAAAATCTGATTCGTTTAACATCTTTTCTGATCTAGAGCGGTCAAACAGAAGACAATGGTCGGAACAAGATTACAAAGTATTTTTGAAAAAATTATGCAAATTGTGCTGTAAGAAGAAAGTCCAGGAAGAAGAAAGTCCAGGAAGAAGAAAGTCCAGAAATTACAAGATAGATTAAAATCACTGTCAATAAAAAAGACAGAAATTTTCAGAAATGAAAATAAAAAGATTCCCTTTTTCAACTTTATCAAATTAAGTTGAATATTCACAGAAATGACTTTAAGGACAGAGGTGCATTTTAAAATACGGGCTTGATTTAATTTTTATTATGCTGCAATGAAAAGCAGGCTTTAAACAAAAATTAGTAAGAAGTTCCGTGCGTGATCGAACACGTGACCTGGATTACAAGTCACTCGATCTACCGGGCTGAGCCAACAACGAGCTATTTTGGGTGGATAATCTTAAGAACTTTATGTTCAAAGTCCGTTCTCCTTTTGCTATTGCAATTTGTATTTAGTAACTTGTGCTTAAGTTGTTTGCAATGTGAATGTTTTGATAACTCTGGCACCTTTTTTATGACTATTATCTTTCCGCTACCTTGAATGTAATTTTGAATTCTGTTCCTTGTGCTCGCTTAAGCTCAATTTTTCCATCCAACTGATCAACAAGAATACTTACTAACTGCAGTCCGAGGGATTCAAGACTTCCCAATTTTATATTCTCAGGAACTCCTTTTCCGTTATCTGAAATTGTCAGGCTGAAAAGGGATTTCTGCATTTTGTTATCCTTTTCTTCCCTGCAAAGCTTAATTCGAACTTCTCCTTCTTCAGTAAATGCATGTTTGAGAGAATTTGAAACAAGTTCATTAACAATTATTCCTAACGGGACAGCAGTATCCATGTTAAAAAATGCATTTTCTTCCAGATCCATGCACAGGCGGATATTTTCACTACTAAGGCTGTAAGTCTGGAAAAGATTTTCAGCTAACTTACGAAGATATGCTGAAAAGTCCAGTGTATCGATTTCTCCACCTTTATAGAGTTCCTCATGGATAAGGGACATTGAGATTACCCGATTCTGACTTTCCTTGATAGCCTCAAGAATGTCCTGAGTACGAACTGTCTCCCTATCACTGAATTTTTCCGCCTGGAGATCCAGCAAGGAGGAAATTACCTGCAGGTTGTTCTTAATCCTGTGATGGATTTCTTTTTTTCTGGCATTCTCAATTTTTGCCAGAGCTTCTTCTGCCTTTTTTCTCTCCGTAATGTCGTATATCGCGCCTTGATACTTATCGGGTTTTCCGTCCTTGCCCGGAATCTTCTGGTAGATTTCGTGCATCCACTTTGTTTTCCCCTCCTTGCATTTTATTCTATAGTCAAGTTCCCCATCATATACATAGGGGGAGTTTTTAATCTCTTTTTCTTCTTTGAGGAATAAAGGCAGGTCTTCCGGCTCAATAAGCTTTCTCCATAATTTTTCAGATCTTAATTCTTCTTCATTGTACCCGGTAATCTCTTCTACGTTCCCTTTTGCAAATTCCAGGTTGAAATCCTTATCTGCCTGGAAAGCAATCCCTTTAAAGTTCTGTATGAAAGAACGGTACCTTTCTTTGCTTAATTCAAGTGCTTTTTCCGTTTTTTTACGCTCCGTAATGTCCTGGAGTGTTCCTCTCATTCTAGCAGGGGTATTTCTCTCATCAAAAATAACTTCACCTTGTGCATGGACTACACGCTCTTCTCCATCAGCTAAGATGATCCGATAATCAATGTCATAGGACTCTCCACCTAAAGCTCTTTTAACAGCATTATCCACATAGTCTTGATCGTCGGGGTGTATGTGACTTAAAACTTCATTGTAAGATAAGCCGAATTCTCGAAGATCAAGCCCAAAAATACGATACATTTCATCAGACCAGTATGGTTTATTAGTTACAAAATTCCAATCCCAATTTCCAATATGAGCCATTTTTTGAGCTTCAGAGAGTCTTCTATCATTTTCCATTAATGAATTATAAGCTTCTTCAAGTTCTGCTGTCCGTTCTTTGACCTTTTCTTCTAAACTGTCGTGTGCTTTTTTGAGAATGTCTTCTGCTTTTTTGCGCTCTGTAATGTCCTCTACTACGCCGATTAGTTTTGGTTGACTATCTTTGCCCTGTTCGTAATCATGCAGGAGTGAGGCATTCACGCGAATCCAGATTATCCTGCCATCAGCACCAATCAATCGTAGATCCTTTACAAAAGATTCTGTCTCTCCGTCTAGCAAGCGCTTCACTTCTGCAGCGTTCTCTTTCTGATCATCAGGATGCACCAGTTGAGGACAATCTTTTGATAGCAATTCCTCACGACTGTAACCTGTAATCTCGCAGAACCTTTCATTAACCTCATGATAACTTATTTCAGGGCTGACAATGACGAGTCCGGCAGCAGCCTGGGTGAAAACCGTACGGAATCGTTCTTCACTCTCTTGCAACGCTTTTTCTGCCCTCTTCCGCCCGAAATTTTCAATTCGCTCCCATTTTTCTTTCCTTTTAATCAAAGCGAATTGATGGTTGGAGACTACGTCAATAATCTCAATTTCACTGCACATATCGAGAGAATATGGGCATAAAGCTATCACGTTATTTTTGTCGATTAGAGCATCCACTTTTTTCTCATAGTCAACGAAATCATCCCAACCTTCTTTTTCCAGCCAGCGAGTGTCCCCTGTAGCCCTCAGTCCATCATAACCACTTGCCAGAACCCGATGAATTTTTTCAACCCAGCTGCCCACAACCCTCTCTGGATCGAAAACGCCTTCCTTTACATATCCATGAGTGTAAGGGATAATTTCCATTTGTCCTTTCTCCAGATAAACGTCAATTTCTGGAGCAGCCTTTCTCAAGGCTTCTTTTGCCTCTTTTACTTCCACTGGTTGTGCTGTGATCCACACGCAAAGCTCGTTATTTTCCAGACCTGCTTTGAAAAAGGGGACAAGCATGTCCATTAAATCTTCTTTTTCCCGGTAGAACTGGCAGAGGTGTGTTCCCCAGGGTACATCTCCAATAATATCGATACCAGAACTTCTAGTGTTTTTACCCATTTATATCTCTCCAACTTCGGGAATAAAGGCAAAAAATTCGTTGCTTTGAAGTATTGAGGTTATTTAGTTTCTATCTGTATGAATAGAGCTCTAGCATGGTATTGATAATTCTTTTGATAAAAGAAAAGCTGGCTTCAAAGGCTTAATATTGTTGAATGTGGAGAGTCACTGGAAAATATCCGGCTTTTTGCTCCCCTAATTTTTCAAACCCTTTTACGTAAACACTTTCACTGTAAAAACACTTATATCCCTTCATGTATATAAAATTTCAAAAATAGATATGTCGAAGTTCCAAACCTTAAGCGCGTAATCCTTTAATAATAATGTACCTGAAATGAGGCTTCAGAACTCATAATAGATAGATCTTCAAAAGAGTCACAGCAGGTGAGCAAGTCTACGTAAACAGGTAAGGAAACTCCTTTCAAAAAGGTGAAGCCGTTTTTCCAGCCAGTAACTTTTGTTTTGCCTCCCGATTCAGGAATAAAAACTCCTTCTTCTCCGTCGTTTCAAAAAAGATATGAGATCTGGAATAAACAGTTATAAAAAAAGTAAAAAGCCCCGTGCGTGATTCTCAGGCGCAACTAGCGTTGCTTTTGCCTAACAGCCAGCGCGACCTAGTGATTACAAGTCACTCGTTCTACCGGGCTGAGCCAACGAAGCAAATTGGAACTGACTGCGGACAGTAGAATTTCATGTTCAGAGTTATGCCCATACACCATGACTATCCGGTTTTATTATACCTACTTCAAAAAAGGATTATTTCATCTACAGCGTAACCGTTCACCTGGATATTGAAAATCAGGGTAACTAGGAAGAAAAAGAAGCATATCGGCAAACGAAGATACTTGATTTTGACGGGTTCCATTAAAACGAGAGCGGGGGGCGCGAGCACGCCTTGTTGTTTGTACTGGGGTACGTCAGCGCAACTTTGATTTTAAAAATTCAGACCTTCATGTTTTTGGATAATAAAAGCCTTTTGTTTTAATATTAAATAACAAGATATATACGTTTCCAGAAATAACTGTAACACCACTGAAAAAAAATCAATACAATGAAATAAAATAGTAAATATGTTAATATTTAGATAATCTAAAATATTTATCGGCTAGCTATCTAAATATAAACAGTTCTTTGAAATCGGAGGTTTATCAAAAATCTCTATATTTAGGAGGAAATATATGGACAGTAAAAAAAAGTTTTTATCTGCGTTTTTAGTTATTACTTTTCTAATTTATGTATTGCCTGCTGCAATAGCAATACCAACTGGCGAAAATGTAACCAATTCAACATTTGAAAATGTAACCAATTCAACATTTGAAAATGTAACCAATTCAACATTTGGAAATGTAACCAATTCAACATTTGAAAATGTAACCAATTCAACATTTGGAAATGTCACAATCGATGATTTGATTGCTAATTTTACTACAAATGTAACTTGCGGATATTCGCCTCTAACTGTCAATTTTAATGATACCAGTGTGGGAGAGCCGACTTCATGGAATTGGAGTTTTGGAGACGGAACCAATTCAACAGTTGAAAACCCTATACACACATACTGTAAAGCAGGAAAATATGATGTTACCTTGATGGTAACGAATGAGACGGGCAACGATACGATAACAAAATACGACTATATCGTTGTTGACACTCGCAAGAAAGCCCATGTAAGTGACGAAGAATGCATTACGGACGTGAAAAAAGTCTGTGAGGACACTAAAAATGTAAGTACGGATACTAAAAAAGTCTGTCCGGCTCCCAAAAAAGTCTGTCCGGCTCCCAAAAAAGTTTGTCCGGCTCCCAAAAAAGTCTGTCCGGCTCCCAAAAAAGTTTGTCCGCCCCCCAAAAAAGTCTGTAACGACACCGAAGAAGAAGTAAGTGATGACACTGAAGAAGAAGTAAGTGATGACACTGAAGAAGTAAGTGATGACACTGAAGAAGAAGTAAGTGATGACACTGAAGAAGTAAGTGATGACACTGAAGAAGAAGTAAGTGATGACACTGAAGAAGAAGTAAGTGACGACACTGAAGAAGTAAGTGATGACACTGAAGAAGATTTCAGTGACGACACCGAAGAAGAAGTAAGTGATGACACTGAAGAAGAAGTAAGTGACGACACTGAAGAAGTAAGTGACGATACTGAAGAAGATTTCAGTGACGACACCGAAGAAGAAGTCGATGACGATACCGGAGAAGAAGTCGGTGACGATACCGAAGAAGAAGTAAGTGACGATACCGAAGAAGAAGTAAGTGACGATACCGAAGAAGAAGTAAGTGACGATACTGAAGAAGATTTCAGTGACGACACCGAAGAAGAAGAAGTCGGTGACGATACCGGAGAAGAAGAAGTCGGTGACGATACCGGAGAAGAAGAAGTCGGTGACGATACCGGAGAAGAAGAAGTCGGTGACGATACTGGCGAAGTAAGTGGCAACACTAGCAAGTAAGTCAGAACACTGAACAAGTAAGTGATGACACTGAAAAAGTCTGAAGTACATTATAAAAGTTAAAAAGTTAAGAGAGGATTCTGATTTACCTCTGATTTTTTTCTTCGCGGGAATCTTACCTAAATGTTTCCCGCTAATTTCTGTATTTGATTCCTCATTTTTTTCTATTTTTGTTCATTATTCGTTGATTTTTACGATCGTTTCCACTATCCTTAAAATACTCCTCTTATTTTTAATTTAGAGCTGAGAAATATTTTAAAATGGTTTGACTCAATTTTTCAATAAAACAATGATCCACAAAATTCAAAATAAACGGTTTGTTTACATCAGAAATAGAAGCAGAGTCTAAAGATTTCAACCTTTTCTGAATACTTAATTTATATATTGCTATTTCCACACTTTCACAATCTTGAAAGTGGACGTTGAAAACTTTTTCTGCGAAGCCCCGTGCGTGATTCGAACACGCAACCTAGTACCATGAAAACTTAATTGTGGATCATCAATTTAAGGTCAAAACCATATCAGCTGATGGAAGCTACCAAATAATATGTTCGATAATTAGG
>JGI24731J21663_1002136_pt1 | contig 12791 bp, 10 predicted proteins | sample EPASupsiteHSE605_FD_21663 | JGI IMG/M metagenome (IMG submission 21663) | reverse complement strand
CGGGGCCTTACTTTTGTTGAGGATGTGAGTTGATATGCTATGTTAAAAGCAAGTTCAGTGTCTTCTTTTATTCCATCCCAATTCCAGCTCTCATTATAATTGTCAGCAGGTCTGTGATATACGTTTTTAATGTAATAATCCCATCCATCACGTGCCCACTTTTGCCCATGTTCCCGGCTGTCAAAACAACCCATTGCCCATATTGAAGGAACACCTTTTTTGAAAAAAGGGAAATGGTCGCTTCTGAAAAAAAGACCAGTATGCGAATCCGGGTCGGGTAAAAGGTATCTACCCTGCTTTATCGACTCCTCCTTGTATAAACTATCTAATGTAGAATATCCAAAACCGATCATTGTAACATCTTTCATCCTTCCTCTCGGTACCATCATATCGTTGTTCAGGCATGCAATCGTTTTATCCATTGGCACTATAGGGTGTTCCGTATAATACTCACTACCTGTAAGACCTTGTTCTTCTGCTGTAGGAAAGAGAAGTATCACAGACCTTTCCGGCTGTCTCCTCAGTTTTGAAAAACAACTGCCTATCTCCAGTGCCCAGGCCATTGTAGTACCATTGTCAACTGCTCCGTTATAGATCGAATCCCCATTTTCTGCTTCTCCAATTCCAAAATGGTCCCAATGGGCAGTAATAATTATTGCCTCTCCATTTTGTGAAGACCCTCTCAAAATGCCCGCAACATTTGTCGATTTGTTTTTAACTATCTCATTGTCAAGGCTAGAAGAGAACTTGGCTTTAAGTTCAAATGGTTTGAATCCTCTTTTGCATGCTGCGGCTCTCAGCTCGGATACTTTAAAGCCAAGTTTACCGAATATCAACTCTGCACTGCTTGCCGGCAGCCACCCTGTAATCTTACATCGTGTCGCAGCTGTTGTGTCATCAATAAATAGCTTGCTTGTGATAGAGCTTTTTCTGGGCACATTATATTCATACCCTGCTCCAAGTGACTCATGAATTATTAAAATTGCATCTGCTCCCATTTTTGCGGCCTGCTCATATTTATATGTCCACCTGCCGTAGTATGTCATCTCTCGTCCTCTGAACAGTGAGCTGTCATTTGTATATAACCCGGGGTCATTGATCAGCACTACAACTGTTTTCCCTCTAACATCTACTCCTTCGAAATCGTTCCATCCATACTCCGGTGCTACAATGCCAAAACCACAAAAAACCAGTTGTGAACCTGACAAACTTATCTGTTCTACATTTTGTGGAGAATTAATTGCAATCTCATCAGGAGAAGTAAGAGAGAGATTCTCTCCTCCAACATTAAACAGAGCTTTGCCGGTTACTTTTGATGTTATCTCTATCATTGGCACCTCCTGGAAATAACTCCCGCCAAATGGTGCTTCAAAGCCAATCTTACGCAACTCGTCGGCAAGAAATGCGACAGTGATCCTTTCACCTTCTGTAAATGGTTGTCTACCCATAAACTCATCGGAAGCAAGTGTCTTTACCACTCTTTGCATTTCTGTTATGGAAACGGAACTATCAGTGCCTGAAGTACACGATGAGAAATGCGGCCACGCAATTGCGCAGAGACAAAAAAACTGAACGATTTTATTTTTCATCTATCAAAATTTAAAAAACAACCAGTAATTCTAAAGTTATTTTGTCTGAATCTATCTCGTTGTAAAGGGAGAATTCAGGAATCGCCTTTTTGACAAAGTAGTTCTCGTAATCAAGTCTGATCAGAGAATTGAAAGGTTTTGATGTTAAGCCAAAGGCCAGTCCAAATGTCAGTCTGTTCACATCAAATCCATTTGTGACCGGGCTCTCTGTAATACCATCCCATCTGACAGATGTTGTAAAATTCCTGAATAATCTCAGGTTTGTCAAAGGGAAAGAGTATGCACCCTGTATATACGATGCAAACCTGTTAATAGAATTATAGTAATTATGCCTGTTCAATACCTCTGATTCGATTTTATATCTCTCTTGCCCGTATCTCAAATCAACTGCAGTTATCAGATAATTCTCCTTATCGCCCAATGGATATCTGTATACCTTACCAGATGCTCTAAGTCCTTTCATACTGCCAATAATTAATCTAGCACTATAGGATTCCGTTTTTTTCCAAACGGGTTTGTTGATTGTTGAACCGTTAAAAACTCCCAGTTGAAAATAAAAAGGGGTCTTCCCCACATCAAATCTATAGCACGCAAGAATGCCCAAATCTCTTGTCCCTGCAATATACTTTGCCAGAAATGTCCTGTTTGCAAAAAGCATCTGTGCAGGAGTTGTCTGATATGAGTTAAAAACAGGCACACTGGTTTGTCCCAAAGTGACATCAAATCCTTTAAATAATGAGATACTCGCGTTCAGATCCAGTGGCTCAAACTTCCCCTCGCTACTCAACTCAACCTGCGCCCTGTATGTCACATTTGATGTGATGTTTCCAAACAGTCCAATCCTCGAATTCCTTACAGAAAATCTTCCTGTACCCTCATTTATGGCAAACTCATATTTTGTTTTTAATGTTGCATCAAATTTTACTTTAAAATCATTTTCTTTCTCTTGGCTGTGTACTAAACATGGAAATGCAATAAGGCAGAATAAACAGAGGTATCTCATTTAATTATTAATATTTATAACTTTCGAATAACTGAAAGGTTCGCCGTTTGAAGTAATGCCCTCCAGTCTTACAATGAATTTTCCGGGATATGATGGAGCATAAACTGTAAGTGCTCTTTTTTCACCCGGAGAGAGATCAATCTGAGGATCCCAATATAGTGTACTTCTGAGATCCGGTATTTTGCTCGAAGAGATCAGCTCTCTTGCCGTAAACTTGCATGGATACTGAACTCCCTGATAATCTACAATTCTAACATTTTTATTAAAGGTAAGCCCGGGAAAGTTCCCTTTATAAGTTTTCAGTGAGACTATACCTGCAAAGCTTGCCAGTCCTATAAAGAATTTACCGCCATATACCGACATACTCTTAACCTTAAGTGGATCGTAGTCCATAACCCTCTTGTGATCGAAAACTGCTATCCCGTCAATAAGTACGAGAGTATTGTCCCTTGAATAGGTCATGGAGTCATAGCCATCTACCCATCTCACCTGCAAATCTGTTCTATCGTCTACTTTCCGGAACCTTAACTCCGAGACATACTCGACAACCACCTCCTGCATAAGAGTGAAACGAGTATAATCGTCCAGTTTGTATACCACCGGTTTTATTATGAGAAGCGGGTCCCTTTTAACAGAAATGCTTTCAAAAAGAGTATCTGCCCCGAATCTCCTTCCTATCTGCATCTCAATGCTTCTTTCGTTAAGAGATTTATATATCCTGTTGCCAATAATAAGCGATGGTAAAGGTTTGTTTGCAGTTTTGACAAAAGGGTCAAAAATTTCAAATGACATTTTACTGTTTGAATCAGTTTTTGGCACCTCTACAACAATATTCCGGTCACCATATATGGAATTAGTATAAAATGCAATATTTCCTAAACTATCTATAGAAGATGTGTATATATCCGATTCGCCATTGGCGGCAGATAAAAATGCAATTTTTTCTGTTATTAGGTCTCTCCCCTCATAAAAAATCCTGCCTCTAATTATCTCTCCCTCATATTCGGGAGTATACCTGCCTGTATACTTAACGTCTCCTGCGGTTTGTCTGACCTCCGGTAAATATTTCATAAGTATCGGACTATCTGGTTCGGGAATTGAATCTATCCTTACTACAGAGATATTGAGGGTCATGTTCTCTCTGGAGATATTATTTATTGCCAACTGAAACGGGCTACTTTTTGTAATAGCTTTTCCTGTTTTTTCAATATCCAATGATACGAACCTCTCGTTTTGTGAAATATCACTATTCAACGAAGGTTCCAACGCATGTGACTTTTTAACATCCTCCTGGTCAATTATTACATTTCCGGGAACCCGTTCAGAAGTGAGAGTATTATATAATGAGAAGACCTTCTCGAAAAACTCTACTTTTTCCTCATTTAGCATCTGCTTGGTATAACCTGTCAGTCTGTAATTTCCGGTAGGCATATTAGGAGGAAATGTTATACGCCCGCTGCCGCGACCTGCCGTAAGTGCTATTTTTGATGTCATTACAACACCGTGTGAATTATGAATTTCAATATAGGCAACATTACTCAAATCAGATAACAGCTCTTTGCTTTTTGAGATGTCGAAACAGTATACAGAGAGCCACATAACCTCACCAGCAATATATGCCCCCCTGTCTGTCGAAATGTACAAACGTTCAGTTACCCCCGATTGTGCCCTGGAAATATTTGTATAAATAAGTGTAATCAGGAAAAGTGAAAGAAACAATATTTTATTTTTCATATAAGTTCGGTATTAGATATGGTTGTTTGGCCAGAATGAGGGTTTTATCTTTGTCCCGAAGACTCTGCAATCCGAACAGTTCTTATGGACCCAATAACTTTCATTGGCCTCTTCTGAATAACTGATTACGTCATAGTCAGCTACATGCATCGAGGCGAAAGGAATCGGATTGGTGCCGTCTATGAATACCGATTCGCATAAGGCCGGCTCTTTATAAATGCCGATATCCGTTGCGTAGTTAAATGTCCTTTTTCTGGCAACAATACCCGCACTTATATACCCCAGAACCCTCTCATTTGGGTTTGACAGACACTTGATATTGCCACCTATCTCTGTTGGCTGTGGCGCAAATATCCCACCTATCTTATCGGAGTTTTTACTTATGTTTTCCCAGTAAATAAAGGCTTCCTGAGATATGGCCATCTGTGTAAGGTACATTGAATAAAGGTAACTAATCCTCCTGTCCTCCTGCCCCATGCTAACCAAAGATTTCTGAAAGACTTTGTCTTGTTCAAGATTAGCCGTTGATGCAACCAATATAGCCGAAGATGGGCGAGTATTCCAACAATTATAACGATTCTGACTGAAGTCTATGTTATTGATCTTATCTTTTATTGGATCATATAAAAAAAGTGATAAATATTGCGAATGGAACTCCCAGTCCTCTATGTATGACCACTTGTAGTATCTTGTCTTGTTTTGCGGATCATGTGTATTTACATAAAATGTTGCAATTTTATTCACATAGTCCGATGTTACCCCTATGGAGTCAATCACAGGAGAAACCAATACTTGCAGAAGATTTGATTCATATAACTGTCCTCCCTGCAATTTTACCCGCAGCTTATATTGTCTTGCAGGATCAAGCCCAATCGTATTTACTATATACTGTGTCTTGCCTTTTCTGAGTACCTCTTTTCCTATATAAAGAGTGCCATTGTCGCTCACAACCCATACTTGTGCCTTAGTTATGTAATTGATCTTGCTCTGGTCCTTAATCGCTTGGGACCGGCTGAGTATGACCCTGGTTGTATCGTTCAATATTATATCGCCCTCAACTACCACCATATTGTCAATATCTGTCACACCCTCAGGCTGAAAAGGGGTAATGCAGCTGGTTATGAAAATCGCATATNCTATAAATGCTGTTATAATTAAAAATTTTCTCATCACAAGTTTGTCAGAATTTAATATTATAGTTAACATATGGAATTGGCGCCCCAAAAATGGAGAGTTTGTAGCCCTGAATCTTGGTCCCGCTTTTTGTGTCGTAGTAGACAGAAAAAGCATTCTTGCGACCGGTAAGGTTGTAAACCCCGAATGTTATGGTACTATGGGTCCATAAGGTAAGATTGTGACTTGGTTCTATATTGACTGCAAAATCCATCCTGAAATAATCCGGGATCCTATATGCATTCCTGTCTGAAAAGTAGAGTCTGTATCCATCTCCGTAATAATACTTGCTAATAGGAATTGTAACGGGCCGGCCTGTCGCATAGTCAACATTCATTGAGATACTGAAACGTTGTGTAAACTTATAATTTGCAATTATTTTAAAGTCATGAGGTTTATCGTAGGATGCAGGATACCATTTACCCCCGTTTATGCTGTAATTCTCCTTCTGGCCGCTCTCTCTTAACATCGTCTTTGAGTAAGTATATGTCAGCCAGCCATTTAATTTCCCTAGCGGTTTTTTGACAAGTACCTCTAAACCATAAGCTTTACCTTCAGTATTAAGAACGTCTCTCTCTATGTGCTCGTTCATATTAAGTATTGCTCCACCTTTGTAATCCAGATAGTTTTTCATCTCTTTGTAATACCCTTCCAGAGATATCTCTGTCTTGCGCCCAAATACATTTCCGTAGATTCCGAATGCTGCCTGCCATCCATCCTGAGGTACAATATTGGCATCGCTTAGTTTCCAGATATCAGTCGGAGCCACTGCAGTTGTATTGGACAACATATGGATATATTGTTTCATACTATTGTAACCGGCTTTGAATGTAAGGTCCTCATTAAATGAATACCTTGCAGATACTCTTATCTCCGGACCATGATATGGTTTGGACAGACCTCCTGAACTATCTGCAATCGCAGAGTAAACTGAATATCGAAGTCCAAGATCAAGCGAGAAATTGTCTGTTATACTCCAGTTATCGCTGAAATAGATTGCGGTTTCAAGTGCCTTTTCATTATTCAGTCTTTTGAGGATTACAATGGATTCGTCACCAACAGGTGTGAGTGTCCCGGGACTGAGGTTATAGAAGGTTGAATTCAGTCCATAGTTCAGAGAATGTTTCTCATTAAGCATAAGATTGAAATTTGCCTTTAGAAAAAACTGTTTAATGCTGAACTTCATATTATAGGCATTCACAGGATTTCCCTTTTCCTCTGTTTTGTAATAGTAGTTGTCATATCCTGTGCTTACCAGCAGATTGTGCTTATCACTTATTATTCTCCTCCACTTTATTGAGGCGTTCATGTTGCGGTAAAAGAAGCTGGTGTCCGGGCTGAACTTAAACCCGTCTCCGGAATAGTATCCATACGCATACAAAGTATTTGCGTTATTGAATTTATGGCTCAGGCCCAAGGTGACATCCTGGAAAGATGCAGTTCCATCCTTGTATCCGCTCTCCTTAGGAAGAAGACCCAATATCCAGTTTGAATAGGTTGTCCTGATACCCGCAATAAAGTTTGTCTTCTCTTTTACAATAGGCCCTTCTATGTGAAACTTGCTTGTCAGCAGTCCCAATCCAGCCGATCCTGTAATTTTATTACTGTTGCCTGTCCGGCTGTTAATCTCAAGCACCGATGATATCCTTCCTCCGTATTTTGCAGGAATTGTGCTTTTGTACAACTCAATATCATTTACAACATCTGGATTAAATGCTGAGAAAAGCCCGAAAAGGTGCGTCGGGTTATAGATTGTACCATCGTTGAATAATATAAGGTTCTGATCGGTAGCTCCTCCCCTTACGTTGAATCCACCAGAAGACTCTCCCACCGATTTAACACCCGGAAGGGTAAGTACTATTTTCATTACATCGGCTTCGCCAAAAGCAGCAGGTACATGCTTGATCCTGTCAATCCTGACTTTCTCAAGCCCCATTTGGGTACTTCTCATTTTTTGTGTGCTCTCTGCCGTTAGGACAATCTTTTTTAGGGAATATACTTTGTCTTTCATTATAATGTCCATCTCCCCGTCACCAAAAACCTCCAGCATAAGTCGTGTATCTTCCAGACCATAACCCTTAAGAATAATCTCCTTGTTTCCTGTTGGGATAAGTATCCTGTAAAAGCCAAAAGCATCTGTTGTAACTACAGTCTGAGTCTTATCTATCATTACAGATACCCCTGCTATAGGCTCTCCGGTGTCGAGATTCTTTACGTATCCTCTCAGAAGTGCCCGTCCATCTTTTTTTGGGGAATTAGGATCACCAATCCTGTAAATCTTGTTCTCAAAGCTTGCTGTATTATCGTTAAAGGTTATAGCATTAAGATAATCCTGATTTGAATCAACACTCTTTTGTTCAGAGAAATAATTCTTTGGAAGAGAAGTGGATATACCCACTCCTTTAAGTATATAAAGAGCATTACCAATTTTTGTTGTAGAATACTGTTTATTTGCAAAAATCTCTGTAAGTGCTTTAATCAAATCCTTGTCACTGCAATCTAGTGACAACTTAAGGGAGTCTTCTCCCTTTTCAAGATTAAAGAAGAGTTGCATGCCGGTATGCTCCTGAACGACTTTTTTTAATGAGTCTGCACTTACATTTGTTACTGCAATCCTTTTCTCTTGCTGTGCATTCAGGTTTGATAAACCCATTACAAATATTGCCGTAAATAATATAAGTCTACTCATGGCTTTCTGTGGTTATTGATTCAACAAATCCTATAGCTAAGGCAAATGAGTGATCTTTGTCATGTTTCATATCCAGGTTCCTCTCTCTTATAAATTGTCTGATATCCCTTTTTCTGTCACGGAAACCGGCCAGCAGGTCAGATTTGTTTTTTATGATCTTAACTGTATTCTCTTTCAGAAGATAGTAATTTTCATTAACAATAAACAATCGTTCAAGCTTACTTTGGGTTTTCGAACTGATTGACTCATTGATTCTTTCTGAATAAATCTTCTTCGTCTTCTTGTACAGTTTGGCATTTCCATTATACAACACCTCATAAAATCCCTTCTGAAGAGAGTGATCATCATGCGCGATGTTGATAAATTTTCTCTTGCCCAGATTGAAGCAATCCACAAACTCTCCGTTGAGCACCACAATCCTTCCCGATGTTTTTATAAGTACATTTAGCTCATCCAGATGCGAATTCAGGTTCATATAAATATCCTTGTATAACTTACCGTTGAATATGACATCTCCTTTTTCAAATTCCGAAGAATATGCATAAAAGGTTCCTGTATGAAAGAAGTTATATTCCAGTGGTGCCTGCCCTCTGTATATATTTGAAAATTCACCGGCATCATTTATAAACTTATTGTAATCTCTGTCATTTTGGGCAAAAACAGGGTATAAATACGTAGAAAGAGTCAGTAAAAGAATAAGTCGTTTGATCATAGCCTTGTTTAGTTAATAGGTACTACTTGGGATTCGAAATATTTTCACGGATTTTCCATTCTCCGGTATGAAAACGGACTGATGGGTCCCTCACATCATTGCATTTCACTATAAAGGCTCCCTCTTTTTCCCAATATGTCTTGACGGTATAGCCTTTCATCGGACCGTCCTCGTCACTTTTTCTCACTGTCACATTGTCCGGATTTACAATCATTTTCATCCCTTTTGACTCATTTATCATATCCATGTCCCCCCTGCTATTTCCTCCGACTATCAACGGTCTGACTTTAATAAATGTTGGGATTGCATTTGCCTTTCCATCGTCCTGAGGAATAGGAAGAACTATGATTCCCGATGTTTTTCCCTCAACTACGACAGACTTTACACCTACAATATTCGTTTCAGGAATGCCAAGTTCCAATGACATGAATTTCTGATACAAAAATTCGGGTGATGCAGTCAATATCCAAACTTCAAACCCATACGATTTGAGATTGGCAATGAATTGCTTCATTTCCGGATAAAATTTGTCTTTGTATGATTTTAAATAACAATTGTACCCTATATTGGCAATTTCATCTGGTGTGAGTCCTGCAAGAAAATGGACACGATTTTCTACGTATGGTTTACCTACATTGTTTCCGTCTTTAACCATCTCCTTAATTATTGCCATTTTCTCCAGTGAAAGTTTGTCATTTTTCCCTCTGTACACATCGTCGGCATATTGAAAGAGAGCTTCATCTGCCAGATAGTGCGGCACCTGGCCAAATACTGTTCCGTCGCCGTCAAATACAGCGACTTTCCTTTCCTTAAGAACTAATGTGGAATCAAGGAACTTTTCGATACGATTGTTAATCTCCTTTGACCAACCTTTAATCTGGCAGTATTTCTGAGCAACCAGATTTGAGCTTAAAATAAAAACAAACAAAAATAATGTAAGCCATCTTTTTAATCTTGCAGTGTGTTCTCTCATAAGTATTTTATTTTATTATATGTNTTTTTGTCAAAACCTCACTCTGTCGTTAGGTGTGTCGAACAATGAATTGTTNATTATATCATTGGGGAATATNATCTTACCCTTGTTGCAGTCTATGTCATAATTCTTGGTTACAAGTATCAGACGTCNGACAAATGTAGCGCAATTATAAGTATTAGTATCTTCTTTGGAACTGAAAAGATTATATTTTTTATCCTTTTCTTTTTGTATAAAAGAGTNCACATATTTTATCCTTTCCTCATTAATATGCATCTTTAGAAGATATCTCCTTCCGTAGTATTTTTTNCCAAAATGTACAACCGCCCTGTTTCTTACAATGCGATTTTTATAACTGAACGGATTTTTGTTAAATAATCTTGCCTCAACAACTTCTATACCTCCCATATTTTCNTCCAGACTTGAAAAGGCGCCCCCTTTTACAACAAGTGCCACNTGCCCCGTCAGCCCTCCCCAGAATCTGTCGCTACTCCCCGGAAGNATATTGGAATTTGGACGTACAAGTATATCTCCGGCTTCAACAACTATATATTTCTCAGCAACTCCNTTCATGGTAAATTGTCTCACAATACTAAAAATGACAAGTAAAAAGAGATATGCTGCTAAAACATATGCCACAGATCTGAAAATCCTTTTAGCTCTCACATTCATATTTGTTGTTCCGAAGCTTTGATAAATAATACAGAAAACAATTCAAATAACATAATAAAGAGGAATGGGGCTATCAGGTAGAAGATATGCATTGTATAGGTTCCATGTATTACGTTTAGAAACAGAGGAGTGGCAATGTGTCCTACCTCTCTTATATGCAATAACGAATATCCTATATACTCAAATAAAATAAGACCTGCCAGATATAGTACCCACACCGCAACAGAGCTTCTGATCTTTCCTTTAACAATATCCGAAAGTTTTATATATAAGGCAATTATACCTGCCCCACCCAGAAACCACCACAGGAAGGCCCACCAACACAGACCCTCTGAATTTAGTATCGAAATTATGTACACATATTTATAATTCCCTACCCATACATATGAAATTGTGGCCGTTGCAAGGAATATCGGAAACAACATAATGGGAAACTTTATTTTCCTTAACAACGAAGACCTGAACATAGAATGAATTATTGTTGCCCCAATAAATCCCATAATAAGGTCATTAGCAACATCCACAATCTTTTCAAGGTAAAAAACATGGTATCCCAATATCACAATGCCTTGTTCGACTATTTCATATAAAAGCAACAGAATAAAGAGCCACAACCATTTTTTCCTGACACCAAAGGCAAGGAACAAAGAAAAAATAACCATACCACTCCAAAGATGTACAAATGACCAAAGGTCTACATAAAGAAATCTACTTTCGAAAAGTCTGGTATATAGCCATTGTGTATTCTCTCTGATAATAGTAATAAAATCTTCCATTGAATATTATTTCAAAGTTCATTAGATTAAGTTGAGACAAAGTTAACAAATTCATGTGAATCATTTCCCTCAAATCATTATCTTTGATGCATAAAGAATAATATCATTTGTATGGAAAAACCTTATGTAGCTGGTATAGATATCGGAGGACAAACAAGTAAAATCGGCATTGTAGATGCACGCGGAACAGTTCTTACTCAAACAACAATCAGGACAGACACTCATACTGACGTTAACGACTATATTTCTGATCTTTGTGATGCTTTAACAAGAATGGCCCTAGAGGTCGGCGGTATTGAAAAGATTCGCGGAATTGGAGTAGGTGCACCAAACGGAACTATTATACAGGTTCAATCGAAATGGCAGTCAATCTCGTATGGAGCGGCAACTGTACAATACCATTTGCAAAACTGATGTTTGAGAAAATTGGAATTCCGGTTGCTCTTACAAATGATGCAAATGCCGCAGCTGTTGGAGAGATGACGTACGGTGCCGCCCGTGGAATGAAGAACTTCATAATGATAACACTGGGAACAGGTGTTGGAAGCGGTATNGTGATAAANGGTGAGGTTGTATACGGACACGATGGGTTTGCGGGNGAACTGGGCCACACAACNTCGGTCAGAAATAACGGAAGGCAGTGCAATTGTGGCCGCACAGGTTGCCTGGAGACATATACATCTGCAATTGGAGTTGGNCGTACTGCACGCGAATGGCTGGAACTCTCTTGTGAAAAAAGCTTGTTACGTGATGTTAAAGAAACGATTACATCTAGAGACGTATACGAAGCAGCAGTTCAGGGAGATGAGCTTGCAAAAAGAATATTCGAATTTACAGGGAAAAAACTAGGTGAATCCTTTGCAGACTTTGTAGCATTCAGTGCACCTGAGGCAATTGTCCTTTTCGGCGGGCTTGCAAAAGCTGGCGACCTGATATTGAAACCAATAGAAGAGAGCATGAATGCAAACCTCCTGAACATGTGGAAGAACAAGATTAAAATAATCTTTTCTGAGTTGAAGGAGTCTGATGCTGCAATTTTAGGTGCAAGTGCCCTGGCCTGGGAACTTAAATAATTATCAAAAGAGGTTAAAGTCGTTCAATTTTAACGGCAAAACCGCCCCCTTGAGCCATCGGAATTTCCAATACAGAAGAGGTAGTTATATCAATTACCTCTTTTTTATAATCCTGGGCCCTCTTGTTAGCATTCAACCCGTCTTTCATTATTGTGGCTCTGTATTTAACCTCTTCAAGAAATGAGAGATCAATCTTTATTGTCCTGTCTGTCCAATTGTTAAGACCTCCGACATACCAGTTATCACCTTTTTTTCTTGCAGTTACAATATACTCTCCTATTTTCCCCTCAAGAACTCTTGTGAAGTCAAAATATGTAGGGATAGATGCAATAAAGTCTGCAGACTCTTTTTCTTTAATATAGGCAGAAGGGGCATCGCACAATGTAACCAAAGGAGA
>JGI24731J21663_1002118_pt1 | contig 12853 bp, 8 predicted proteins | sample EPASupsiteHSE605_FD_21663 | JGI IMG/M metagenome (IMG submission 21663) | reverse complement strand
ATCATGACCGAGATGTTCAACGCCTACATGGACGAGCCCCTGGCCATCCGCAAGGACGTGCTCAACTACGTCAACATGATCATCGGCATCGACGCCGAGAATCTGGGCGTGGACCGGATGTGGAAGTACAAGAATCCCCAAACCGGCGAGTTGATCGCGCTCAAGATCGACGAGCGCTACATCGATTCGGTGGAGGCCGGCCTGGGCCTGAAGATTCGCGAGCAGAAGGACAGTTTCCGCACCTCGATCCGCAAGATCTACGGCCAGAAAATCTCGGTCAACCCGGATTACGACTTCATGGACAACCTTGAACTGGTCAAGGCGGTCACCGACGTCCGGCTCAAGTCCGACATTGCCGGGGCCGGCAGCCTGATCGGCGCCTTGGCCAACCGCACCAACGAGGAAAACCAGAAGCTCTACGACCGGATGATCGACACCATGCTGCACAAGCTCGGCTACTGCCTCACCTGCGCACAGAAGACCATCGAGTATTTCTGCACCCAGGTGGATGAGAACTGAGGCGCACGGCCAAACGGGTTCAACCGAGCGGAAAGCGGAGGCGGCAATGCACAGGTTACGCGAGTTGTATCAGAGCCTTGAGGCGGGCGGTCTGTCGGAGACCCAGCGGCGGGTGATTGAGCGGGAGCTGTCGATGGCGGAACAGGCCGGCGACCCCGATCTTGCCCATCTGTTCGGCCCGGCGCCGGTTGGGCGTTCCCTCTACAGCTACGTTGATCCGGAAATCTTTGGCCAGGGCAACGCCTCACCGGCGGTTTCGATGGTGGCGGCCCAGTCGCTTGATCATCTGCTGCAGCGGGATCTGCAGCGGGAAAAAGACGGGTTCCCCCGCAAGATCCGGGTGGGCAAGCTGGTCAAACCCGGACGCGACGGCGACGACAAGGTGGTGGTCATCCCGACCACGGTGGAGGAAAAGCTGGTCCACGACCGGGTTCCCGAAGAAGAAGAGGGCGACGGCGAGGGCCAGGACCCCGGCGAAGGCGGGGCCGGCGAGGGCGAAGAGGGCGAGGTGATCGGCGAGCAGCCGGTGCGCGAGCAGCCGGGCGGCGGCAGCGGCGCCGGACAGGGTCAGGGCGGGTCCCACGAGCTGGAATCCACGGTCTACGACCTGGGCCGCATTCTCACCGAGCAGTTTGCCCTGCCCAACCTGCGCGACAAGGGCAAGAAACGGTCCCTGACCCGCTTTGCCTATGATCTCACCGACCGCAATCGCGGTTTTGGTCAGATCCTCGACAAAAAGGCGACCCTGAAGCGGGTGATCCAGACCAACATCGCCCTGGGACGGGTGCAGGCCGGAACCCAGGTCGACACCGGCAACCTGCTGATCTCCCCCCGCGACCGGATCTACCGCATTCTCTCCAAGGAAAAGGATTATGAATCCCAGGCGGTGGTCTTTTTTGTCCGCGACTACTCAGGCTCCATGGGCGGCAAACCGACCGAGCTGGTGGTCAACCAGCATGTGCTGATCTACGCCTGGCTGAGCTACCAGTACCAGAATCAGGTGGAGACCCGGTTCATCCTCCACGACACCGAGGCCCGGGAGGTCGAGAATTTCCAGGCCTATTACTCAATGCAGGTGGCCGGCGGCACCCAGGTGGCCTCGGCCTATCGGCTGGTCAATCAGATCGTCGCCGAGGAGGAACTGGCCCGCGACTACTCCATTTACGTCTTCCACGGCACCGACGGCGACGACTGGGACACCTACGGCGAGGAGTCGCTGCCCGAACTGGAAAAGATGCTGGTCTTTGCCAGCCGGGTTGGAATCACCATCGCTGAAAACGGTCTGGAGGGCAGCCGCCGCACCGAGGTGGAAAAATACCTCAGCAAATCCGGCCTGCTGGAGAGCAAGAAAGAGCTGCTGCGCCTGGACGTGATGGCCAAGGAGAGCACCGAAGCGCGGATCATCGAGGGCATCAAACATCTGATTTCTTAGCAAGGAGCGGCGCGTCCGCTCCCGGTGGGGATTATGGAACTGATCAGTCAGCATGCCAAACGAATCATGGAAGGGTGCAAGGAACGCGCCCGGGAGGCCGGCCTGCGCTTTCAGGACGAGACCCTGGAATACGTGGTCACCAACCGCGACATGCTGGAACTCGGCCCGAAGATCATGATCCCGACCCTCTACGACTATTGGGTGCAGGAGGTCGAGGTGCTGCGCGAGCAGGGCCGCTACGAACTCTATCCCAACAATCCCTACGAGACGGTGATCAACACCCGGCCGCCGATCTCCTACTACAACGACAACAATCCCGACTGGCTCAACGTGATGATTTTCTATCACGTTATCGGCCACATCGACTTTTTCCAGAACAACCTCTTTTTCCGCCACACCTGGGACTACGATTTCACCGGTCGCGCCCTGGCCGACAAACGGCTCTTTGCCAAGCTGCGTTCGGAAAAAGGCCGCTGGGTCGATTACGTGATCGAATTTGCCCGCACCATCGACAACCTGGTGGGGTATTTCGATGTGCTGGCTGAGAGCCGCGAGCAGGCCTCCGCCGGCAATCTCAGTCTGCTTGATTACTACTTTGACGTTTTTCTCCAGCGCGGCCCCAAATCCTCGGTGAGCCTCTATTCCCAGGAGATTGCCCGCTACAACCGGCTGCTCAAAGAGTATCCCGAAGACGGAGAAATCCGATTTCTTAAAAGCGTCACCGAAAAACACGCCGAACTCGAGGCGCTCCACGCCAGGAAACTGCAGGAAAAGAAAAGCGTCGGCCGCACTGATCTGCTCAAGTTTCTGATGGAATATTCGCCCTTCCTCCATCAGGAAAAAAACCGCTGGATGCTGATGATCCTTGAGGTCATCCGTTCGACCTCGCTTTACTTCCAGCCGCAGATCCGCACCAAGATCCTCAACGAGGGCTGGGCCTCCTACTGGCACGACACCCTGTTTCTTGGCGATGATCGGATCAAGGGCCACGAGGTCGATTACGCCATCGTCAACGCCAAGGTCACCTCCATGCCCCGGGTCGGCCTCAACCCCTACGCCCTGGGCATGCGCCTCCTGCAATATCTTGAACAGCAGGCGGAAAAGGGGCGCACCGGCCTGGAGTATTACCAAACCGCCGACCGACGGCAACGGCAGGACTTTGACCGGGCCACCGGCAAGGGGCGGGACTACGTCTTTCACCTCCGGGAAAATTATTGCGATTCGATGTTCGTCAACAGCTTCATCGATCAGGACTTTGTTGATCAGCACCGGCTGTTCGTGGTCGGCAAGCGGCTCAACAAGGAGCGGATGGCTTGGCAATACTATGTCAAAAGCCGCAAGGCCGCCGATTACAAGGCGATGGTGGCCGACAGTCTCTATCACCCGCCGCGCATCGAGGTGACGGTGGCCGAAAACAACGCCCTGATCCTCAACCACATATTCGAGGGCAAGCCCCTGCTGCGCGATTTTCTCCAGGGGGTGATGCTGGGGGTGGAATATCTCTGGGGCGACGAGGTCCACCTCTACACCAGCGTGCCCATCCCGATGAAGGCCGGTCGGGAGAGCGACGGCCAGGCCAAGGAAGAAACCCCGAAACGGACCATCAGCTGGAAGCGGTTTCGCTACACCATGAAGGACAAGACGCTGTCGCGGACCTTGGTGGAATGATGCGACAACGGCAACCCGAAACAGGAAGGTGAACGGATGGGCGCACTGACCAAGGCCTTGGAGACGCTCAAAGAGTACCGGGGCTCCCGCAATCGGCAGTCTGAACTGTCGTTTACCGAATTTCTGCGCGAGGTGGCGGAGCGGCCTGAACGCAACATTCGCAACGTTACCCAGGTCTACGCCGACATGGTGCATTATTTTGTCCGCGCCGGCCAGGACGAATACCGCAACGATCCGGAATCCATCAATTATCTCAACTACGACTGCAGCCGCCTGTTTGTCGAGGGCTCGGACCGGCCTTTTTTTGCCGACCGTCTCTTTGCCAACCGCCTGCTCCGCCATGTGGAGTCGCTTTCCGTCGGCGATCAACAGAATAAAATTTACATCTTCGACGGCCCGCACGGCAGCGGCAAATCGACCTTTCTCAACAACCTGCTGCGCCAGTTCGAGCAGTACGCCAACACCCCGGAAGGAACCCGGTTCGAGGTGGTGTGGCGATTGAAGACGGCCGAACTGGCCGGCGGCGTGCACGGCGTGGCCAGCCTGGCCAGTAAAATTTCTCAGTTGCTGGGCGAGGAAACGGGCGGCGAAAGCGAGAGCGGCGCAACCGCCTCAAACAGGGAACACGGCGAGGCTGGCGGCTGGCTGACTTTGCCCTGCCCGAGCCACGACCATCCGCTGCTGATCATCCCCAAAGAGATCCGCCGCCAGTTCCTTGACGACCTGCTGGAGAACGATCACTTCAAGGCCCAGCTCTTCAACGAAAAGAAATATGAGTGGGTCTTCCGCGACGAGCCCTGCACCATCTGCCTCTCGCTCTACCAGGAGTTGCTGCAGAAGGAGGGCGATCCGCTCAAGGTGCTGGACAGCGTGCTGGCCCGCCCCTATGTGTTCAACCGACGATTGGGGGCTGGGATTTCGGTGTTCAATCCCGGCGACCGGCGCTCGCAACGGGGCGTGCGCACCGACGAAGGGGTGCAGCGTACCCTGAACGCCATGTTTTCTCCCTGCGGCAAGGTGCCGTATCTCTATTCCGGCTACGCCAAGAGCAACAACGGCATCTACGCCCTGATGGACGTCAAATCGCACAACACCGAGCGGTTGATGGACCTGCACAACATCATCAGCGACGGGGTGCACAAAGTGGATCACGTCGAAGAGCGGATCAATTCCCTGTTTCTTGCCCTGATGAATCCGGAGGATAAAAAAGTGTTGACCGATCTGGCGGCCTTCTCCGACCGGATCGAATATGTCAACATCCCTTATGTTCTTGACATTAAAACTGAAGTTGAAATTTATCGCGAGGTTTTCGGGGAACACATCGACGCCAGTTTTCTGCCCCGAGTGCTGCACAATTTTGCCCGGGTGATCGTGGCCACCCGCCTTCGGACCAAGTCCGACGCCATGCTGGAGTGGATTCAGGACGCCGACAAGTATGAACTCTACTGCGACCGCAACCTGCAGTTGCTGAAAATGGAGATTTACACCGGCTACATTCCGGCGTGGCTGGGCGAGGAGGAGGTGGAGCGGTTCACCTCCAAGCGGCGGCTGAAAATCATCGCCGAATCCGAGCTGGACGGCTGGCAAGGGTTGTCGGGTCGCGATTCCATCCGCATGTTCAACGAGTTTTATTCGATGTACGCCCGGGAAGACAAACTGATCGACATGTCGATGCTGGGTATTTTTTTCCGCAAATACTGCAAGAAAGACAAAAGCATCCTACCCATGGGCTTTCTCGATTCCCTGCTGCGGATGTACAACTACGCGGTGCTGCAGTCGGTCAAAGAATCGCTCTATTATTACAACGAGGAGCAGATCGCCAAGGACATCCAAAACTACATGTTCGCGGTCAACTTCGAGCCGGGCTCCACGGAAACCTGCCGGTTCACCGGCGAGCGGCTGGAGATCGGCGAAGCCTTTTTCCAGCGGATCGAGTCGCGGCTGATGGTGTCCTCCTCCGACGCCCTGGCCTTCCGCAGCAGCGTGCAGAAAACCTACACCAGCACCACCCTGACCCAGGAAATCCTCCGCGACAACCTGGACATTACCGCAACCAGTCTCTACCTCCACCTCCACGAGCGCTATATCCACAATCTTAAGGAGAAAGTCCTCGATCCCTTCCTCGAAAACGAAAACTTCCGCCGTGCGGTCAAGGAGTTCGACCAGGAGTCGTTCAAAACCTACGATAAAAAAATCCAGGGCGACGTCCGCTTCATGATGAAGAATCTGCAGAAAAAATTCGGCTATACCCGCCAGGGCGCCAAGGAGATCTGCATCTACGTCATCGACAACAATCTGGCCAAAGTGTTCTCGGAGCAACTGGGTCTGGGACAGTTCACTCCTTGAGCCGCCGGGCAGAATATTTTCAGCCAATTGCGTTCGTTCTACACGTGGTGAGTGTATAGTGCGGGAACATCCCTGTGAGCTACCACCCTGTTTTTGGCGTCCCCAACCGGATTTGAACCGGTGTTGCCGGCGTGAAAGGCCGTTTAAGGGAGACCAAGGCAGTTCCACCCAACGCAATACAAGGCTTTCGCGTCGTTCCATATCCTCGAAAAACAACCTGCTTCACTAAAAAGGCCCCCAGTGCGGCCCCCAAAATATTTTCCCCAGCGTCGCCGCAAATCTCTTTCCATGTTGCAAAACAGTATGAATATTATACCGTAATAGCATGACATTTGAATTTGATGAAAAATTTGAAGCAGGCGAGGATTTGACCAATGAGCTTGATTTTTCAAAGGCTCGCCGGGTCAACCAGGAAAGCAGACGGATGAATATTGATTTCCCGGCCTGGGTTGTGGATGGGCTTGATAAGCAAGCGCATCGTCTCGGCATTACAAGGCAGGCGCTTGTAAAAGTTTGGATTGCCGAGAAGTTAAAAACCGCTGCACAATTTTGACGCGGTGCTTTCCAACTATGGAGAAATATCTTTCCGATATAGCTCAGCATCGGGAGTTGAACCCGGTGTTGCGCTGTCATTCCAAGGCGTTCCAGGTATACCGGGACACCTGATATTACTTCCGTATTTCCTCCCCTATCCGCAATTTCCCGTTCAGTTTTATTGATTTGCTCTGTGGAATGTTAACTCCAGTTTAGAAAATTGGAGAATAAGCCCTGGTAAACGATAGGGAGACGGATAAACTGGTTATGCAGTTTACGGGAAGCTGCAAGCCATCCCATAGGCCTATAGGCGTTACCTTTCAACGCCTTTCATTCATCAAGGGATATTTCCATGCTTTCTTTTTGTAGAATATTCAAGATATTGCTGATCCTGGGCCTGTGCGCTTCCAGCCGGCCCGCCTGGTCGGCAAACATTTTCCCCTTAGAGCCGCCGGATACCTCCAGCCCTCGGGCGACATTGAGCAGCTTCATCTATTATACCGACCAACTCCATGCGGCGGCGGTGAGTTCCAAGGAGGATGCTCGGCTCGAAAAGGAATTCCTGCAGCGGGCCGCCCGCTGTTTTGATTTGAGTCAGGTCCCATCCACCCTTAAAACGGAGATCGGCATCGAAAGCGTCCTGATGCTCCGGGAAATACTGGATCGTGCAGAACTGCCAAAAATGGAAGATGTGCCGGACCGCCAGGAAGCCAAGCAGCAGGATATTCGGGCCTGGTGGATTCCCCATACGGAAATCACCATTGGCCGAGTGACCGAGGGGCCTCGGCTGGGATCGTATCTGTTTACGCCTGAAACCGTGAAGGCCCTTGAAAACTTTTACTGGGAGGTTAGGGATATTCCATACCGGCAGGACAAGGGAGGGGAGTATACCGGGCTCTATGAACAGTATATTTATTCGTCAGGGTGGATGATCCCCGAGGGACTCCTAAAAAAACTCCCGGAATGGATGAGATTCGGCCTGCACGGCCAGGCTGTCTGGCAGTGGTTCGGACTGATTCTTGTCCTGGGAGCCTGCTTGGTTACCGTGCTGCTCATGGGGAAATGGCACATGAGGGACTGGCGCAAGGCCGACGCCAAAGAATCGGGGTTGCTCCGCCTGGTGTTTCCCTGCACCTCTATGCTCCTCTGCCTGGCCGCCAATTACATCGCCGACACCCAGGTGAACATCACCGGGGACATTCTTCGCTATCTGACCGTGGGGCTGGGCATTACGTTTGCTCTTTTTTGCGCCATGGCAATCTACATTTCCGGCGATCTTGTCATGCATGGTATTATTCGGTCGACCAACATCAAGGAGGAAGCCCTTGATGCAGACGTAATCAAGCTGGTTTGCAATCTGTTTACCTTCGGACTTGTGTTCCTACTTTTCTATAAGGTGGGCAGTCATTTCGGCATTCCCGTCACCGCCATCTTTGCCTCGGCGGGTGTTGCCGGTGTTGCCGTCGCCTTGGCAGCCAGGGAAACGCTGGCCAATTTTTTCGGGGGCATATCCATTTTTATGGACCGTCCTTTCAGGGCCGGAGACTATATCGTCCTCAGCAGCGGGGAGCGCGGCGAGGTAAAAGCGGTCGGGATGCGAAGCACTCGCCTATTAACCCGAGACGATATCATGATCACCATACCCAACTCAGTCATCACCAACGGAAAGGTTATCAATCAGAGCCTTCCCAGCCCCTCCATCCGGGTGAAGATAACAATTGGAGTTGCCTATGGAACGGACATAGACAAGGTGGAATCCATCCTCCTGGAACTTGCGACACACAACGAATTGGCCATGCCCGCCCCTGCGCCGCAGGTCCGTTTCATGGCTTTAGGGGCTTCGTCCTTGGATTTTGACCTGTTCTGTTGGGTGTCAAGGCCCCAGGACCGGGACTTGCTGATTCACCAGCTCAACCGAGCCATTTACCTGAAATTCGGCCAGGAAGGCATAGAAATACCGTTTCCCCAGATGGGCGTGCATATTCACGAGGGGGAACAGCGGTAGGGCATCCGATGCTTTTCTCGTGTTGCCCCAGGCCTTTACCCGTGAATGGCTATTGACACTTACCGAATGATTTTGTTATTATTTACGGTTTTTGAAAATGACGAGCGGGAATAACTCAGTGGTAGAGTGCAACCTTGCCAAGGTTGAAGTCGCGAGTTCGAATCTCGTTTCCCGCTCCATTGGTAACGGTCTATGCCGGCATTGATAGTCGGCATTGTAGTTATTGCTCTTCGCCCGCGTAACTCAGTGGTAGAGTACCTCCTTGGTAAGGAGGAAGCCATCGGTTCAAGTCCGATCGCGGGCTCCAAAGCTTCACACCTTCATTCGAACCTCTCCACATTCCTCGATTGATAAAAACATCCTCCTAGTTGACCTTGGTCGGCAGGGGATTTTTTTTGTCCCCAGCGACAACGATTTTGCACCCCGCCAAGGTTATTTTAATTTCAATTGCCTACACTGTTCCCGTTTTTCCCGGCACGAGAGGCCAGGACACGATTTCCGACTTTCAGAATTAAATATTTCGAAAAACCGAAAAACCTACTGATAAATGTAAGCGAAAAAAAAACAGCCGCTTTTTTTGTTGCATTTTTCATGGAATTTCAACCAATAGCGACTAATTCCAGCCTGGATCCTGTTCGGGAATACAAATTGCATTTCAAAGGTAACGGCAAGCTGGAATCACCACAAAAAGGAGAGAGACCATGACCACATTTTCGAAAAAATCATTATTTGTTTTATTGGCGTTCTCAGGAATATTATTTTTATCACAGCAAGCACAGGCCGCTCCAATCCCCCCCGCACCCACTCACGATACTTCTCAATGGCAAGACATTTCTGACATTACATGGAGCACAGACCTTACTACTTGGGGAAACGAAGATCTCACTGTCGGCCAAACGGTTTATTTTAAATTTGACATGCACAAGGATTATGAAGGCAGGCATTATGCCGATCTTCTTAAAGCATGGATAGACTGGGACCAAGACAACCAATTTGAAGAAAGTGAAAGCCTTTTCTTTTCCCACATTGTATGGAATAATCCTGTCACCAACACCGGTGCGGGTACGGATGTAGACGAATATCACGAATTAATCAGCGCTGGGTTTACTCTTACAGATCTCAACATTGGCGACATCGATATTTTAGTAAGAGTGACCTGTTCCGAATCGCTGTTACAAGCGGCAGGCATTAATCGAGAATGGAGTTATCAGTGGGGAGTCGGCCCAGCTACTTATGAGTCATACTTCCAACCTTACGGCAATCTCTGGCAAGGTGAAGTTGAATCACGAACCCTTACAGTGAATGCCGTACCAGAACCAAAAACGATGCTTCTTTTAGGGGCAGGGTTGATAGGACTTGCGGGGGCAGTTCGCCGGAAACAATAATTGCATTCCATTATTTTCAGTAAAAAGGCAGAGCCAAAACGGTTCTGCCTTTTTTATTTCACGATAGCTGTATGAAGTCGAAAGCGCCCCTGCTCCCAAGGCCGCCGCGCCGGGAAAAATTTGTTCGATATTGCTGAAGTTACAACACGCCTTTTGCGGCGGTTGCCTTAAAAAGCGTTTCAACGGAAGAAGAACCGCCACCAAATCCGCCACCCACCAAGCTTATACTAATTTCAATTCCCTATACTGTCCCCGTTTTTCCCCAAAAGGCACGCGCGTATTCAATATATGTTTCCCGGAATTCCATTTTTATTGTAACCAATGCCGCCTTCACGCGTTACCCCTTATAGAACAGGTAAATTTGTGAGCGGATACCCTGCTCCACCTATCCTGAGAATTAAAAGGAGAAATGGCATGGCTATTTTTAAAAAACTCGGAAAATCACTTTTGGTCGTTGGAATTTTCATGATGATTGCAGCCCCGGTAATGGCCGGAAATGGTAGGGGGGCTGGCACCGCCAAACATCTTAACCCTGATTGTAGCTGTTGTATACCCGGCGTAGATTGCCCAGACTGGTGTGATGTGGTAGACGAATAATATTTTCAAAGGACATATAATTTTCCTACCGTCCTACTGACTCGCTCAACGCTTTATCACATTTCCCCTGACCGATTCCGGCAGGGGATTTTTTTTCCCAAAGCGGAGATGAATTTGGGCTCCCTGCTCCCAAGGCCGCCGCGCCGGGAAAAATTTGCTCGATATTGTTGAAGTTGCAACACACCTTTTGCGGCGGTTGTCGTAAAAAGCGTTTCAACGGAAGAAGAACCGCCACCAAATCCGCCACCACCAAGGTTATCTTAATTTCAATTCCCTACACTGTCCCCGTTTTTCCCCAAGGTTATCTTAATTTCAATTCCCTACACTGCCCCCGTTTTCCCCCGTTTTTTCAATTCTTTTGGAACTTTGCATAGTTATTCAGATGATATGTTATTTTCAAATTCTTTTATTTGCTGGTTTATAAAATTGGACGGCACGCCAAGATGTAACATTTTTGCTACAAGTTCATTTCTCCCCACCCCTTCGTTGATAAGATCACGTATGAGTTCTTTAGCTGAATTACCTGAAATATTATAATTATCATGAGCAGAAGATCTACAATTCAGCTCTCTTTTTAATCCAATTTCTAATGATCTTATTCTATTGTCAAGGTATCTTGTGTTTTCTAAAATTTCTGCCAATAAAGTTTTATCTGAACGCTTCTCTGGTTTTTCAGATATAGGATTTGATTCCATAGCTTCTTTATATTTATTCTCAAATTGTGGCCAATAAGTTTCAAAAACTTGTACGAGAATACGCTCATCAAGACCATTCAAACTAAGACAATTATTCAAAGTCCTTATCAATTCCCATACACTTTCTTTGTGAGGAAATGTGTGATTGAATTGCGCTAAAGGATCTTCCAGGTCTGAAGGTTTCAGGTCAACCAAGAAGGTGCATACTCTGGTAGAGGTTAAACCTTTTGCAAGAGCTCCAGTTTCAAACAATATCCAAGGTCTATTCTTATTTTCCATTGTAAGGCAAACAATTCCAACAGAAGTGTCTTTTAGCTGGTCATGAATTTCACTAAACCAGAGAGCGCCTCTATCAATATCACGAGTGGAAATCCATGGTTTTGTTGCCTGAAGAACACATTTAATCCAGTCGCTTAGTATTTCAGCAACTGCTTTACTTCGATTTCCAGCCCAGCTTATAAATATTTTCATATTATTGACCTGTGAATTTATCCCTGTATTCATATAGGTTTAATAAACAAAAACTTTTTTGTCACATTGTTCATTATAGATGGACAGGCCTTCCGCTTACTACATTTCAAAACGGATTTTCCATGTGTTGGGTTACCAGGGGCGACAAGTGGAAATAAAGGCGTTGAAATCTTGGCAATTGCTTTGGCTTGGCTCTTTTCTTCATTCCCTCATTATTCAAAGGCGTTCAAGGGAATTCTGACAATTATAATTGTAAAGTTTTGATAAAATAATTTTATCTTGATTTTGGTTTATGCTACCTTCCGCGTTGGATCTGAATATTCACCACTTTCTTTTTCATCTCTTTTTCGTTTCCATTCCGCAAACGTTTGAAATGAATCCAGCAAATGGATTTCAAACCAGATTTTCCGTTCCGGATTCCTGCTTACTTCTTCGCTAAGCCATTCCTCGAATTCATTCAGCATATCGAATCGTCTATTTTGAGGCACGTCTTCCAGCCTTTTCGGGCCTTCGCCAGTCATTATCCATCTTGTTAATAATCCAAATTTTTTTTCAATCTCATAAGCCCATGCAACAGGGAATTCACCCTCACGGCTCTTCTTAGATACATATTGCTGAGAAGTTCCCGTTATTTTTGCCAACTCGGTCATCGTTTTAATACCGGTGGCAATCTCTATTCTCTTAAATGCTTCTTCGAATTTTTTGTTCACATCAAATTTATGTATTTATTTTCTTGACTACATACTTTTTGTGTTTTAATCTCAATTTACACATAAAAAATATGTTTTATTTTCAGTTTATCACAACGCGAGCCCAAACCAAACGACCATGACCCTAAACGACTACCTAGTACTTTTCGGCCTCCTCATCGTCTTCTTCGGAATCGGCCTTTTGCTTTATGTCCAAGTCTTAGGGCTAATCTTGCGCTTCCACCTAATTCTTTTCCCTAAAATCCATTCCAAAATCCTCCAACTCGAAAACCAGGAGCCAAGCGCAAAATGATCATCTGCTGCGAAGGCCGGCCAGGACAAGGAAAGTCTTATCAAGCCATCCGCCAAATCATGAACAAATACCAGGAGCCCAAAACCAAAACCATGCCACTCTTCAGCCCAACCTCACAACAGCTCGAAGAACGTATGTCGGAAGAAGAGCTCATCGCGGTCCTGCTTCTTTCCGGTTTAGTGACCCTTGTCGAAGCCAA
>JGI24731J21663_1002116_pt1 | contig 12873 bp, 15 predicted proteins | sample EPASupsiteHSE605_FD_21663 | JGI IMG/M metagenome (IMG submission 21663) | reverse complement strand
CTCTCTAAAAAATTTGGCACTGATTAATCTTGGTAAATATGACTGGCAGGCTTATGTACAATTTCGCTGCCATGTTGTGTATTTTTTACTTGCCAAACACATCTATCAATAAACCTAAATATACTCCGTATGATCAAGACCTGTTCGTGAACAATTACCGTTTTCATATGTTTCACCTTGTTTTTCACACATATAATGCAAATTTATATGAAATGATGTGTATTTGGAGAGGGATGATTGAAGTTTTTTAGAAACAAAATAAAAGTATTTTTTACAGGAATATGGTAGTTTTTATAGAATTTAGTCAAAGATAGGTAGATTATGAACAAGGCAATGGTTGGTCGAGATTGGTGCCAAGATTTATCCTTGTGTAAGTGTCTGAAGATACCAAAGTTGATATATTTAAAACGTAGGGCGCTCGAAAGCAGAGTCTACTCTGAGTTCGATTAAGCCAATATGTATATAACAAGGTGGGGAGATTTTTGCGTTTAAACAGATGGCTGTCTAATACTGTAAATCAATCAACTGACGGAAGATATCGTCATCGTCTTCTTGTGGAAAATCCTACTAGAAGAGCTAGTAAAATGAGTGAGTTGCGTGAATTTGTTGACATCGCACACGAAGACGTTCGCCGACACCTGAGAGATGTTGCGCGTTTTAATCTTGACCCGCTTGAAGAACCTCTTGAGAACGATCCCGCTGAGGGTTATCCTCAGTGTCTTCATATTGAAACTCTAAAATCCTACTTCGGTGAGATCTTTCCGGCGATTATAGCTGAGAACCTTTCTCCATTTGGCGAAACAGGGTGGAAAGTGCCGGCGTTTATGTTCCGTCTACATCTACCTGCCATTCAGCAATTGGAGGATATTAGACAAACCGGGATACCAGCAGGTAAGGTTCCAGGAAGAACGGGAGATGATTGTTTGGCTTTTCGTCGTGATAATAATGGCCGAATTATACGTGCTCTTTGCTGTGAAGCCAAGTGCACCAAAGATCATCAGCGACATTTAATTAAGGATGCACATACAAAGGAAATGAAGGTCATTTGGAACTAATTGAATATCTTGATTCACTGGATTTTAATTTATTATCTTGCATTGAAGAAATTGAACAAATAAATGATGAAGTTAGTAATGACGAATTAGAGCAGAATTTAATCAGAATCTGGCGCAGTAGCTTTGCTAGATACGTATCTGAGCGGGAAGAATTATGGGGTGAAATTTTTCAACGTAGAGGTATGGCTTTGAAAAACACTGTGTATCCTGATGCTAGTTTGCGAAGGAATTTATACAGATCCGGATTACCTCCTCGGGAGGGTAGAAAGCTACTAGATTTATATCCAGAATTAAAAAAGCATTTAATTACAGGAAGTGATTTTGCATTATGGGATAGTGAATCTAAGGTTGATTACATTGTACAAATAGTAGAAATGCTTTCAACAATACCAATATTGGATTGATCCAGCGGGATATCCATTAGCATCATCTTTAATCCCCACTAATTGGGATGAAAAATACATAAATTACTATGATTTTATTCTAGACGTTGATAGAAGTAAAATAAGGCTTTATCCATATATTTAGTTGATTAAAATATGATTTCAATAGAGCCTAGTTGAATATTCATCTCCACACAATTTGCCGATGGCGTGGCATGAATGAATTTATCTGCATTACTCTGTTGCTTTAATGGAAATAAAGGGGGGAAATACCTTGCTTATATCGGAAATAGTATGGGGAGATGATAGTGCTGAAAGAGATCCTAACCTTATGCGGTATTTTATCAGTAATACCGCACTAGATCGTCTTAAACGATTCCAAAAGACGATCATTGTTGGGCGTAAAGGTTCAGGGAAGAGCGCTCTAAGAAGAAAACTAGTTGCGGATTTCACAGCGTTAAACTATGCGGTCGTGGAACTTACTCCAAGTTACAACGTTATTCGTAATATTGTATCAGATAAGGATATAGCAAATAATTACGGTGAAGAAATCTTTTTTCAATATGTTTGGCTTCGACACTTAATACAGGCAGCATTGGTTGAAATAGGCCACAAATCACGGGGGTCTCTCGCTAAAGATAGCCATGAGTACGCTAGACGAATAGCAATCGATCAAGGAACGAATAAAGATCTCTTGGAATCGTTTGTTGATGTACTAAACAGGCTTAAAATCAAAGCAGGTAAACTTGGTGAATTTGGGATTCAGGTTGAAAACGTCCTTAAAGAAGAATGCGAAATAAATATACTAGAATACCATTTAAAGCAGTTAATTAGCGAATATAATCTTGTAATTATTATTGATGACTTGGACTTAGGCTGGGATAATTCATTAATTGCTAATAATATGCTTTTAGGACTTATGGCTTCTGCTAATTATCTGCAAGCCTTATCCAATAATATTCATGTATTCATATGCATACGTGAAGATGTTTACCAAATGCTACTCAAACAAACACAACATAGCGATAAAATGAGAGATACAGAAAATTTACGGTGGGATACTAATGGACTCTCAAATCTTCTAAGCGAACGGATCCGTTTTAATTATTTAGCTAAGGATATAGATCCTGGCATTGAACCGTTTTTAAAGGTTTTTCCTCCTACTATAGGAACTTCTAATATTATCAATTGGATGATTGAACGAACCCTTAAAAGACCTCGAGAATTACTTCAACTATGCAAGCAATATACTGAGAGAAATGAGTCATCCATTCCGGATGCAGATCTTCTTAAACAAGTTGAACTTACTTATTCAAACTGGAAACTGGATGATCTTTGTACTGAATATAGATATCAATATCCAGGACTTGAAATTATTTTTAATTGTGCAAAGACAAAGCTTTACAAACAGAAATATCACTTATTGCGGAGAGAGATAGAAGAAATACTTCTTTCTATTTTGATCGAGGCTGAGTGTGAAAGAGAGTGGTTTACGGCAATTAAAGATAAAACTGATATAGTATCCTTACTTAAGATACTTTGGGAAATTGGCTTTTTAGGCGACTTCATTAAGGGAGGGGCAGGTGGAAGTAAAATCATCTATTCATTGTCTGAACCACATGATCCTCAATTTATTGAAGTGCAAATTCATCCATGTTTTCGTAAAGCTATGGGTACTGTCGAGAGAATACGTTCATAGTAGGAGGAATCCCTTTCCCTACTAAATTTACATAAATTTGAGCACTGAAGCAATAGGCATAATAATAACTGCCCTAAAATGATACATTTCCAAAATATCGTAGTTGAACAATCATTAATATTTGCAATCTTGTAGCCCAATCATATGTAAATGATAGGTTAGTGTATATAAAGGAAGCATTTAATACACAAGTAGATTATACGTTGGTTGGCAGAGTTAATGGAAACTACTTTTAAACTTGAAAAGTTTAAATAGTGAAGAACGGTTATAGGGGAGATGTTATTTTTGTTCGAACCAGACAGGCCTATTGAATCATCAGAATTTGATCACCTGGGACGTGCATTGTTTGCTTGTTCTCTGGGAGAAGCAATAATGTCATACTACCAGACAGAAAGCGTGGTGTTGGCGTTATATGGTCCTTGGGGTTCGGGTAAAACTTCTCTAATAAATATCGCTATAGAACACATTCTCGATTTTAGTAGTAAATGGGAAAAGTCTAAACAGCCCATAGTTATGAGATTCAATCCATGGATGTTTTCTAATCAAAACCAGCTAATTACTCAATTTTTCAGGCAACTCAAGGCTACTCTTGGGAAAGCCGATACAGCACAGCTTTCAAAAGAAGTTGGTGAGACAATAGAAGACTATGCCTCGTTTTTTGAACCATTAAAGTATGTTCCAAGTTTAGGAACCCAGTTAGCTGGAAGAATTGCAATACCTGTGGGTAGAGGTTTGGGAGGGTTTTTAAAAAAGAGGGGCGAAAGAAAAGCTGCGGATCTTGAGGCGAGTAAGAAAGATTTACATAAAATACTGCGAGGTTTCGAACGAAAACTAATCATTATAATTGACGATATTGATAGGTTAAATAAAGAGGAAATCAGGCAAATATTTCAATTGGTTAAATCTATTGCTGATTTTCCAAATATTATATATTGGCTAGCTTTTGATAAAGAAGTGGTTTTGAAAGCTCTAGAAGATGTTCAAGGAAATGGCTTAGATTATTTAGAGAAAATTGTTCAGGTTCCGGTCGAGATACCTCCAATAGATCCTGCGGAACTTGAGAAACTATTGGTCAACAGATTGAATGTCGTTCTAGAGAATTTACCAAAGGAGAGGTTTGATAGCAATTATTGGGGCAATCTGTATTTGAGCTGCATACGGTATTTTTTTAATAACATGAGAGATGTTAATCGCTATATAAATACATTTCGGTTTAATTATGGCCTAATACAAGAAGAAGTAAATGTGGTTGACTTGCTTGCTATTACAGCTATACAGGTTTTTCTCCCGGACACTTATTCTGAAATCCAAGAACATAAAGAAATTTTTGCCGGAGTGTTTGGTTCCTGGGATGGGGCTAAAAATAAAAAAGAGGAAGCAACAAATGAATGCAATAGAATCCTAGAAAGTATTACTTATCCACCCGTAAGGGCGGTTAAGGAAATGCTAATAAGGATATTTCCAAAACTTGAGACCATCTATAATAATATCTATCATGGCTATGATGGATTATCTTCCTTGAGAAGAGATCGGAGAATTTGTAGCCTGATTCCTTCGATATATATTTTAGGTTGTCAATTCCAACTGGAGAGCTGTCTCAACGAGACTTGGAGCTTATATTATTCAAAGTCTCCGACGAGAGTCAATTCAAGGAAGCCTTGTTTTCACTAACTGAATCTGGCAAGATTATACGATTCCTAGACAGGTTTGAGGACTACACTGATAGTATTGATGAGACAAGCATACCGACAATCATTGCTGCATTGATGGATTTGGGTGATTTGTTTCCTGAAGGTAATGCCAGGTTATTTGCCAGTTCGACTTCCTTGAGAATTCTCAGAATTGTTCATCAGCTTAGCCATAGGTTTGACAATCAAATTAAGCGGTTTGAAATTCTGAAAGCAGCAATTCATGATACGTTGCATAGCATTAACACCATAGTAGAAGAGATTAGTAGACTGGATGGGGAACAGGGAAGATTTCATGGTGAACCTGATCCTGAAGAAAAATGGACTGTAAACAAAGAGCAGTTGGAAGAATTGGAGCAATTAGCTAGTAGTAAGATTAAAGACTGGGCACAGGAGGGACGCCTACAAGACAATTCAAAATTGACTAATGTTTTGTATCGGTGGAGAGAATGGGGAGATCCCAGGGAGATTAGTCAATTTATTGAGAACACTACTAAAACAGACGAAGGTCTAGTTAACCTCATTGCCTTATTCTTGGTAAAAGTTTATACAAACACGATGGGGGATTATGTTGATCGCATAACTTGGAAAATTGATTTAAAGGATGTTGCTAATTTTATGGAATTATCAGAAGTTGAGCCACGTTTAAGGCGGATTAGTTCTTCTGGTGATTTTAATAATTTAAAGGAGAGTCAGCAGAATGCTGTAAATATCTTCTTAGATACAATCGATGGGAAGATGCCTCGCTATTAACAAATCCAACCAACCTTATTTATAGCATTTTCGGGATGGTAAATTGAGGTTAGGACCCAATTAAAATACAATTTTACAACAATTGTTATTCTCAATATTTATGCACATTAGGCGGTTATTCTCAAACTATATGACTATGAATATCAAACTATATGATTATTATGCATTTGATAATCCCTTAAAACCTGTGTTTTATGCTGATTGTATTCTCAAACTTTATGAAAACCCATACTAATAATAAAACAAAATTAAGTTGGTAACTGGAGTAATTCAGTTGGTAACTACAATTCTTAGATCTAATTCTTTTCTTGTGATTTTCAGAAAGTATTAGGTAATTAGTTAATAATATTGGTAACTAGTTTTCATATGTTGGAGTGTATATAAAGTTCTAATAATCTAATGTTGTTTTTGATGACCCCTCTTATTATGNNTGGGAGGGGTTATTTCATTTTAGATAAAGGTGTCGGCTGTAACTGTGAAGTTGTTAATATGTTTCCCCAGACCGAGCACGTTGAGACAGTGGTAAGGGATATATCGGGGGTAAAGGGCGGATATTAGTACATTTGTAATGCTAAGAATTATGTTTCCGCAGACGGGGAAAAGGGTTGGGGTTGTGTGTTGGGGATATGAAGATTATGCTTATATTGCTCTTACCACGGCACGTTGAAGCGATAATTCTGATGACGAATTGTGGTTTAAAGGGTAAATGAGGCATGTCAACCACTATATGCAGTGGTTTTGAAGCAAAAAATGAGCAAAAATCGGGCTAAAGATTGCATTTTTTGACCCGTTTTTTTGGCCTTTTTTATAGATGACATTCGTTATTTTTAAGCTGGTACCTTAAAAGTTGAGTGAGTCGTACCAGATTCAGTTTCTATTTTATAAAATGAACAGAAAAGAAAAGAGCCACTGTGTAACTGTCCTAGACGCACCATTGACTTACAGTAAAGAAGCACATATAATTATCTTTAGCTTGAAAGATCATTGTCTTAATCAAAGTTAATAAAAAGTTTTCTAGGGTTCCGCAGCTAAGCTGGTCTGTGACCAAGAGAGAACTCACAGTTTTATAGCTGTGTCACGGAAGGACAAAAGCCTGGGAGATATCAAGATGATATCTTTCAGGCTTAATTTTATAGTCTGGAGGTGAAAACATGGCTTGGATATATTTGATAACCGCAGGGGTTTTTGAAGTTGTTTGGGCAATGGGACTAAAATACTCCCATGGATTTATGAAATTACAGCCTTCTTTGATTACTTTTGTAGGCATGATCGTCAGCTTTTTTTTATTGTCACTTGCGACGAAATCTCTCCCTATTGGCACAGCATATGCCATCTGGACCGGGATCGGTGCTTTCGGTGCTGTACTATTGGGTATTATCCTTTTCAACGAACCCATAAATATTTTGCGAATCGTATTTCTTTGCCTACTAATGATAGGTATTTTAGGGCTCAAATTTACTTCTGCGTAACTGATATTTGCCCCGGAATTTCAGCAAAAGTGATTAAGCTCAAATAAATGCGGATTGAAAATGCTCGAATTCGTAATCAAACCTGTTACTTAATAACATCGATCAATGCGTAACAATTAAGAAAGAGAGGAAAATCTATGTTTAGAGACATGAGAAGAAGTAAGCAATTATTATCAGCAGAAGATATCAAAGCTGTAATGGAGCGATGCACTAATGGTGTTCTGGCTTGTATTGGCGATGAGGATTATCCTTATGCCGTTCCACTGAGCTATGTATATTTCAATGGCAAAATCTACTTTCATTCAGCAAAGGCAGGGCATAAAGTTGACGCCATTACAAAAAATTCTAAGGTGTCTTTTTCAGTAATAGATGAAGATATGATAGTAAGTAAGGAATATACAACTTATTTTCGTAGTGTAATTGCTTTTGGGAAAGCAAGAATTGTAGAAGGTGATGAAAGGCTGGAAGCTTTCATGGCCTTGGTCAAAAAGTATTCCGGCGATCAGCCTGAAGAAGCCCAGCAAAAAGAAGTAACAGGCTGTACACAGGCTTACATCATTGCGATTGATGTTGAACACATAACCGGTAAAGAAGCAATTGAATTTGTAAGGTCAAAAAAATATGACCTATAGGAGACTGAGACGCATCAAACATGTTGAGTGCTTGCTAACCGAACTAGCCTGAACCGATAAAGGAGTAAAGTGCCTTTAACTTATATAATTACCATAACTTAATTCTTTTCAATTACATTCTAAAAGAAAGGCAGGGATTTTTATGGATTTCTATATTGTTGATGTTTTTGCGGAAGAAAAATGTCAAGGAAACCAACTGGCCGTTTTTGTGCCTGATCATGAGCTTACAGCTGCTGAAATGCAGCAAATTGCAAAGGAGATTAATTTTTCAGAAACAAGCTTTATCTTGTCTAGTAAACAAGAAAATGGTGGATATGATGTCAGAATTTTTACTCCTGACGTGGAAGTTCCTTTTGCAGGACATCCTACACTCGGAACAGCCTATGTAATCAATAAGATAATAGATAGAAATGAAGAAACTGAAATTATTTTGAATCTTGAAGTAGGCCAAATACCCGTTTCAATAAACGGTGATAAACTTACAATGAGTCAAAATAAGCCGTTATTTGGAATGACAATAAAAGAGACAGATATTGTAGCCAATGTGCTTAATATAAAACAGGAAGATATTCGGACTGACTATCCGATTCAATTGGTCTCTACAGGATTGCCGTGTATAATTGTACCTTTAAAATCACTTGATGCTGTAAAAAGATGTGCTATTCACCATAGTAACTTTCAACATTTTATCAGTACGATGATTAAATGCAACCTTTTAGTCTTTGCCCCTGAAGCGGAAAAAGAAGAAAATGACCTTCGGGTTCGCGTTTTTATGGATGATCCGGGCTTTTTTGAGGATCCCGCTACAGGCAGTGCAAATGGTAATTTGGCGGGCTATCTTTTAGAACATCAATTCTTTCAGGCTTCAAAGATAAATCTTCAGATAGAACAGGGTTATGAAATGCAGCGTCCATCCCTTATAAGAATTGATGCAGAAAAGATTAACGGAAAGTTCCATATCCATGTCGGGGGCAAAGTATTTTTTGTTGCAAAAGGAGAATGGATGTAACCCTATTAACACAGGAATTTAATTCCTTATGCAATGGCTATTGAAAAATCGTCTCGTTCTTTAGTGACAAGGGGGACGGCTCTATTGGCATTTTTGTAATTAAATAAATAATATGGGGATAGCCATTTTTGCGAAACGAGAGGAAGCAAAATAGGCCAGACACCAGCGGATATTAAGTGAAAATGGGACGTCGGTAGTAGCCATCATGCACCACCATCGTGTCGAGAGGAGAAATAATATTATGTATGGAGTTTATAATACGGTATCGAAAGAATTCCAATTCGGGATTCGCGCAGAAACGAAAGAAGAGGCAATGACAAAACTAATTGCAAAGGTTGGCAAGGATGCCCATAAATGGCGTTTTGAAGTTAAAGAATTGCCTAGTAATAAGAAGCCGAAAAAAATAGTAAAAGAGTGAGTTCATGCAGCAATTTAATAACTACTCCGCCGCCGAAAAATCTATAATGCGAGAGGGAGTATTAAGAATATGGATGGTCAAATAAGGAGCATTATTCATGCTGGAATCACAGTAGATATTGTTTTGAAAGAAGACCAACGAACAGGAATAAGGACGCGTGGTACCGTCAAAGATATCTTAACAAATTCCCAGAAGCATTCGAGGGGAATTAAGGTAAGACTTGCGGATGGGCAAGTTGGAAGAGTTCAGGAGATTATTAAGACAGTGTGAATTATAGGGCATCTGCTGTGAGGTAGGTGCTTTTTAGTATGGGAAAATATGCGAGAAAGCAAGTAGAATCATATATATGGTATGAACTGGAGATTATGCGCCGGTTTTCGGAGCTGGGTGTACATATCATATTTTAAAACATAAACGCCGATACTCGAAGAAAGCCGAAAACAAGCCACTTTAAGGGTATATAAAAAGCGTTTGGTGTTTATGGTTATTAAACGAGATGTAACAAAACATTACAATAACAGGTCTTTCAAGCATTTTTATTGGTGTTTGGAAGGCCATATTTATTAAGGCATTGACAGCATACAGATTATCTTTTTAGTCTGTCTCGGCGGCTTATATTAGACGAACTATCCGAACGCAACGAGCTGACGTTGTATGAACTTACGGCACGTCTAATAATGACGCACAACCTTATGACCATCAAGTGTCAAATGAAACCATGCGCTTCTTCTTTCCTCTCAAGATCATCACCTATCTTCAGTATGACTGCTCTAAAGATGATTAGGAAGAACTCTCTGCCGCAAAGGCGCTCGTTTGAGTATCTGCCAACTTGTCTGACAGCTCAATTGTTTCTAAGATAAACTAAATAAGAGATTGCTAAAATTGAAATTTCTTCTTTATCTTATTGACCTAATAGGTAAATAAGATATATAATACTATTAACCTGTTAGGTTAATAAAGTAAATAAGGTGATATCATGCTTCTAAAAATTGTTGATCTTGAAGAAAAAAGACGGGATGCTATCTTAAACGCGGCATTAAAGGAATTTGCCACTAANGGATTTGACGAAGCGTCGACAAATGTAATTGCAAAAGAATCCGGAATTTCAAAGGCGTTAATGTTCCATTATGTAAATAGCAAAAAAGACCTTTTTCTATTCCTTTACGATTACTGCACAGACATAATTAATAAAGAATATTTAGAATTAATGAATTTTAATGAACGGGATATTTTTGAAAGACTACGGCAGTCATATCTTCTTCAGCTTGAGTTGCTGCGGAAGTACCCCTGGATTTTCGAATTCAATAAGGTCAGCACCATCACAAAGTCTGAAGAAATCAATAAGGAACTGGAGGAAAGACTNAAAGGGAAACAATCGTTATGCTATGAGACAATGTTTGATTTGATTGATGAATCCAGATTCAGAGAAGGTCTTGACCTCGAAAGATGCAAACAGCTGATTTTTTGGGCGAATGTCGGTTTTACAAATCAGATATTGGAGGATATTCGAAACTCANAAAACAATGAATTGGATTATGACAAGATTATTGCTCGAATAGATGGTTATTTTAATGAACTCAGAAAAATTTTTTATATATAAAAATTATGNGAAGGTTATCTGTATAAAAATATCAATAAATGGGACGAAGCGTTTTTAACGACCGGCAAATGTACCGGCTGCGGCCTTTGCTCAGAAGTATGTCCGGTATAAAGATGGAAGACCGGCGTCCGGTTTGGCAGCATAATTGTGAGCGATGCCTTGCCTGTATTCACTGGTGTCCATGTGAAGCAATAGAATATGGCAAAAAAACAGTCAAACGCAGGAGGTATCACAATCCCAATATTAAGATTGAGGATATTAAAAGAGGGTGCTGATGCGAAAACATTTAGCTGCAGGATTGATGCTCAGTTTACTTGTGATCATTATTCTGTCTGATATGGTGGATAATGTTTTGTATTCCGGAAAGGGGAGTGATGAAATGAAAGGATTTGATGATACGGTAATTGTCGAATTTCCATTAAGAGGAGAATGGATGGCGCCCAACACACCGGGAAAAAGGATTCCAAGCCATGGGACAGACCAATTGGGAGAGCGCTATGCTTTTGATTTTTTACAGGTTGACTGGGCGAGAACAGGGAGGCCCTTTTATCAGACAAATCCGCTGCGGTATATTGTCTTTGGCGTTCCCTTAAACAAGTGTTATTGCTGGGGTCAGGAAGTATATGCGCCTTGTGACGGGGAAATTATCAAAGCCGAAGACGGTTATAAGGAAAGGCAGAGAGTTCATCTGGCTTCTGATTTGTTTGGTGCGCTAAAGAATGCTTATACATTTAACCCTGAAAAAGATGACATTAGGTCTGTTGCAGGCAACTATGTTATTATGAAATGCTCTGATCATGTTTACGCCGCGTTCGCACATTTGCAAACGGGGTTCGTTACAGTATCGGCAGGTCAGACTGTGAAAAAAGGGGATGTATTAGGGAAAGTAGGGCATTCAGGTAATTCAACAGCTCCGCATCTTCATTTTCAGCTCATGGACAGCAGTGATTTGCTTTCAGCAAGGGGTATTCCCTGCGCTTTTGAGCAGTATGAAATATTTTGGGACGGCAAATGGGAAACAGTATATAGAAGCGTTCCTTCTGATAAGGACAGGATAAGATTTAATCGATGAATTACCTCTGTTGAATACTCTCTACCCTTGCTAAAGTGGTAAACTTTTTCATGATCACGAATGGTAAACATATTCGTGATCAACTTTAATTTTTGTATTAAATAAAGATAACATAATAAAACCCTCATTATTTCTGGTTGTTCAGTTACCAACTCAATTTTCATTTATCAAAGGATCCTAACTTTCGAATAAGGAGATAGAAATTTAAGTCTTTCTCCACACACAAATAAATAATTAAGCCGTAGGAATTATCCTACGGCTGTCTTCCTTAAGCTAATCAGTGATTAGTACCTTATAAAAATAAATGGTCAACACTATTACTTTTCATGGTGTTTAAAATCGATTGTTTTAACGTTTGTAATATTTTCTGAAGTCTCCTGTTGACCAGTCAAATTCGTAGTTGAATATTCTTTGATTATTTTAGAAAATACGAAAGCTTCCATGGTATCTTGTGAAATACCTAAGGAAGAGCCTAAATAGATTATGGATGTTGTAATATCAGCAAGCTTTTCCGTTATCTCGGTTTTCCTGCTTTCTATGACTTCAGTAGGGTTTAAATTATTTACCCATTTAAAACATTCAAGCAAACTCGCTGCTTGGGAGACGATAGAAATTGAAAGATTTATTGTGTTGTGAGACTTTTTCCATTCCTCATCGTCTCGAAATTGTGCTATTATTTCCGCCATTTCTATATAATCCATATTTAATCTCTCTTTCTTAGCAAATTATAAGCTATTATTCTGAATAGTTTAGATTGGAATATCAATCAGGTCAATATTGTTTTATGTTTTGAAAAATTTTTTAAATATAATGTGCCGATTTTTGGCGAATTGTAGTACAAGGGACTTATTTGAACCAACCCTTCATTTTGAACCCTATCAACATCCCGAAGGCGATTCCCAACATTATAGCCCATACCCCGAAATATCCCCAGTGCCAGGTGAGTTCCGGCATATAGTCGAAGTTCATGCCGTAAACACCGACGATGAAGGTCAGGGGGATAAAAATGGAGGCCACGATGGTAAGGGTCTTCATGATGGTATTCATCCGATTGGAGTTTAGGGATACGAAACTGTCGCGCAGATCAGCAGTGAC
>JGI24731J21663_1002114_pt1 | contig 12882 bp, 6 predicted proteins | sample EPASupsiteHSE605_FD_21663 | JGI IMG/M metagenome (IMG submission 21663) | reverse complement strand
TAAAAGATCATCTATCAAAACTCCCATCTTTTTGGCAGAATCGTTAATTACAGCGAGATAATGTAGATGTTCCTCTTCCAATAAACCTTTAGCGTCTTCAGACAATATATCAGCAAATCCGCTGATATGTCTTAATGGAGCACGGAGGTCGTGTGAGACCGAGTAGCTGAACGATTCCAGCTCCTTGTTAATAGCCTCAAGTTGAGAGGTTCGTTGGGCAACCCGATGTTCAAGATCTTCGTTAAGCCTTCTGATCTCCTCTTCAGCTTTTTTGTGTTCTATAATCTCATCCCTTAATGCTTTGTTTGCAATAAGTAGCTCTTCCGTACGTTCTTTCACTCGTATTTCAACTTGGTCGTATGCTTTCTGCAGCTCTATATTTACCTTTTTTAGCTGGGCCGGACTTGGAATGGACAAAAGTTTTGGTAAAACAGGCCATACTGCAACTGCCGTAGCTATTGAAATAATAGCACAAATGGAATCAACAGCAGCCTGACCCCAGTTAACCGGCCACCAAAGGCCAATTACATGCATAATATGAGTGGTGCCACAAGCAAGAATGAATAGTCCAAACAGGAATATTATCCAGGTAAAAGGCATATCCTTTCTCTTTCTGACAAAGACTATAAGGAAAAATGGAATTGATGCATATGATATGGCTATCAAGGCGTTAGATATTGCCATAACCATCATCAGGAAAGGTGTCATTTCACCGGCAGTTGCACCTTTTATCTCCATATCGGCCCCTGGCATCAGAACCATTGGGCCTATAATCAGAATGGCCAGAGCAACGGCAGGAGCAACTATCCGGGGCAATAGTTCCAATCCCTGTCTAAAAAGAGTTTTTTTGGGAGCAAATGTCTGCACCTTGAATTTTCTCAAACGTAGGCTGTTGGTAATGACAAATATAGAACTGAATGCCATTGCACCTGCCGCAAACATGGGACTCAACAAACCATAGGCGGCAACAGGGATCAATGCTACATTATAAAACAGTGCCCAGATAAGATTTTGGACAATTGTCTGAGAAGTGGCCCTGGATAATGATATCGCTTTACCAACTCCCGACAACTCTCCGCTGATTAGCGTTATCCCGGCAGTAGCCATGGCAATGTCGGTTCCTGTTCCAATTGCAATTCCCACATCTGCCTGCGCCAGTGCCGGTGCATCATTGATGCCATCGCCAACCATTGCTACTGTGGGATGAGCATAATTACCCAAAGAGCCCGATGTCTGCAGTTTTTTTATTGCCTCAGCCTTGTCTGCCGGCAACACCTCAGCCAGCACCCTTTCTATACCCGCCTGTCTGGCTATAGCATCTGCTGTATTCTGATTGTCCCCGGTAATCATTATAATATCCAATCCAAGTTTTCTAAGCTCTGCAATAGCCTCTTTTGCTCCGGGTTTTATTGTATCTGCAACTGCAATCAAGCCAACAGGCACCGGAGATGTACTTTCGTCAATAGGACCAACCGCAACTATCATTGTAGTCTTACCCTCCTTTTGCAACCTTAGCACCTCTGCCTGCAGAGGTTCAATATTAATACCTTCATTCTGCATCATCCTCGGATTACCAATGATAAGAGACTGATAGTCTACTATTGCCCGTATACCAAAACCGCTATGAGAGAGAAACTGTTTGGGGTCAGATAGTTCAATCCCTTTTTCCCTGGCATCTTTTACAATTGCCCGCCCTAGAGGATGCTCCGAACCGAGTTCTGCACTCGCTGCAAGACGAAGGATTTCATCAGAATTATGATTTTCAAGTACCACAATATCGGTGACGCTTGGCTCTCCTGTAGTTATTGTTCCTGTTTTGTCCAACACTACAATATTCACGTTGCCGGCACGTTCAAGAACTTCACTGTTTTTGAACAATATGCCATTTTCTGCCCCTTTTGAAGTTCCTACCATTATGGCAGTGGGTGTTGCAAGTCCTATCGCACACGGACAAGCAATCACCAGTACTGCAATGGCATTAATCATGGCTCCGGTCCAATCCAGTTGAGCAACCCATACCCAACCGATAAATGTAAATAAAGCAATGCCGATTATTATTGGCACAAAATACTTCCCTATCTCATCTGTAAGTTTCTGTATGGGAGCCTTGCTACCCTGAGCTTGCTGGACGAGTCTTACTATCTGAGACAGGGTAGTGTGTTTACCTACCTTAGTGGCCTCAAACCTGATTAATCCCTCCCTGTTTATAGTTGCGCCAATTACTTCATCGCCCGGCCCCTTTACAACCGGCATAGATTCACCTGTAATCATAGACTCCTCAAATGCCGATTTTCCTTCACTTATAATTCCGTCAACCGGCACCTTCTCACCGGGACGCACAACAATAGTGTCACCAACAACAACATGCTCAATTTTTATTTCTGTTTCTATACCATCTCTAATTACAGTAGCGGTCTTTGCCCGAAGCCCCATAAGAGCCTTAAGAGCCTCAGATGTTCTTCCCTTAGCCCTTGTTTCCAGATATTTACCAAGTTTTATAAGAGTTATTATTGCAGCTCCCGTTTCAAAATATACATTGGGACTGTCAATTATTCCTAAAGTAACGCAGAGGCTTGAAAAGTAAGCTGCTGACGAACCAAGCATAACGAGAACGTCCATGTTTGCACTGCCAAAACGAAGACTCTTGAATGCTCCAATATAAAATTGCCAGCCCACAACAAACTGCACAACAGTAGCTGCAAAGAGCATTACAAACCGGTCATTCTCAAATCCTACAATGTGAAAGTCACGCATCATGCTGTAAATGATGAGTGGTAAAGTAAATATGACTCCTATAATGAGCAGGTTCTTCTGTTTTGCAAGTTCAGACGCACGCAATCTGGCCTCAACATCTTCCATCTCTTCTGTTTCACCTGCCAGAACCAGGTCAAACCCTGCCTTCCTTATTATTCCGGCCAGCTCTGCAATGCTTATGACTCCTGGAATATATTCGATTGCTGCGTGTTCTGTGCCATAGCCAACACTAGCTTCAAGGACACCATTCTGTTTTTTGAGCAATTTTTCAAGAGTCAAGGCATCTGTATTATCCTGCAAGCCTGTAATGGGAAGCTCCGCCTTTCCGGTGGCCACTCCATAACCTATCTGCTTTACACAGGAAATTATATCTTTCTCATTAATCTGAGAAGGGTCAAATGTTGCATTAAGTTTCTCCCCTGCAAAATCTACATTGGCATCAATAACACCGGGTAATTTGCGTACATTTTTCTCGACGGCCATNGCACAATTGCTGCACGAGAGACCCGTAACGGGCATAATANTGTTTTTTNTGTTGTTCATCTGATTTTTTCTCATTATCCGTATTCATATGACAACAATTTTCGGGCGGGTTGGTTCTTATGAGTTGGTTATGGTAAAATAAAATACCGATCCCTTACCCTCTTCGCTCTCTACCCATATTTTCCCTCCCTGCTTATCTATAAACTCTTTACAGATAATGAGTCCCAGTCCTGTACTTGGTTCTCCGTCTGTTCCTGTCCTGTTTGTCTGGTTACCGAGCTTGAAAAGTTTGTCTACCATTGAGTTGCTCATCCCTATACCTGTGTCCCTTATTGATATTTCAACACTTTTTCTGGAAGTTGTCCTTGCCTCAATTACAACCTTGCCGTTTTTAGCAGTAAACTTGACTGCATTGGAAACTATGTTTCTTATAATTGTCTGCAGCATATTACTGTCGGCATAAACCATTGTATTATAAGGAATATCGTATGTTATTGTAATCCCTTTCTTATTAGCAGAATCAATTACAAGCGCTATACTCTCCTCCACAATAGGAATAAGTTCAATCTGAGCAGGATAAAATGGAATAGAACCTTGTTGAATGCGAGACCATTGAAGCAGATTTTCCAGTAAACGGAACAGATTTGTTGCCGATTTCCTCATACTAACTGCAATCTCTTGTAGCTGGTCCATAGAAAGGGTTTCCAACTCCTCTGCCATTACCTGGGTAAGTCCGAGAAAACTGCTGAACGGGCTCCGAAGATCATGTGCTATGATTGAAAAAAGCTTGTCTTTTTCTGAATTGATAATTTGCAGTTCTTCGTTTTTTTCTGTCAACTGGCTGGTTTGTTCATCTACTTTCAACTGTAGTATCTGCTTGTCGAGCATTAGTCTTCTCTCCCTGTAAATGATTAATCCATAAATTAATCCAATCAAAATTAAAACAGATAGAATATAAAACCACCATGTGTTCCACCATGGGGGCCTTATGGAAAAATGATAGCTTACCTCGTTACTCCAGTAACCTTCACTATTCATTGCCTTAACCTTGAAAACATATTTTCCGTAATTAAGGTTCCCGTAGGAGACTTCTGTCCTGTCTGTAGGAACGTTCCAGTTATCGTCCAGTCCTTCAAGCATAAACTGATACTTGATTTTTTTCGTTTCTTTTTGGGAAATGCCTATATATTTAAATGTAAGATAATTGTGTTTATAAAACAAGCTTAGGTTTTCAGGGAGACCATACCATTCAGAAAGAGAGTCGAACTTGATTTTTCCAACACGTACACCATTATGCAACATAATAGTTGTGTCTCTGTTTACTGCAAGTTCTGTCCAAGGAATATCTTCATTAAATAACTGTATGTTATACAATTGCAAGTTGGGGGACATGGTATCCGTCTTCTCTTTATCCGAGTGAAAAGCAGTCAACCTATCGGTTGTTCCAAACCAAATAGTTCCATCCTTATCTTCTGCAATTGCTCCAAGATTACATCCAATTCCTATAAAGCCATCTTCGTAATTGTAACTTTTAAAAGGAGGAGCCTTCTGATTTTTTTTGATATTTTCAAGCGAGTTTGCTTTTAGTAAACTAAACCCGAAGCGCGTTCCGACCCAGATATTATCTTTGGAATCCTGGAAAAGACTTAGAACGTGATTGCTGTTTAATCCCGACTCTTCTGCATATCTTGTGAATGATTTCCCGTCATACTTGATTAAACCATCACCTCCAGTTCCGAACCAGATTATGCCTTTACTGTCCTGTATTATACTGTATACGGTATTATTGAAAAACCCCTGGTCTGTTGTATAATGAATAAAATCTTTTCCATTAAAGAATGTAACACCACCGCCATAAGTGCCAAACCAAAGATTTCCTGCAGAATCCTGCATGATGCATAAAATATTATTGCTACTAAGTCCTTGCTTTTTAGAATAATTGGTAAAGTTCTTACCGTCAAATTTTGACACTCCTGAGCCGTATGTTGCAATCCAGAAATCACCATTTCTGTCTTGACAGATTTTTCTGACAAGGGTATTAGGCAACCCTTGGTCCCTGCTGTAAGTAATTGTTTTGTTGCCGTCGAATTTTGAAATCCCACCACCATCTGAGCCGAACCAGATATTACCGTCTTTAGCCTGTATTATGCTGTAAACTCTGCTGTTAGACAATACCCCATTGTCCCCGAAATGAGAATAAAATTTCTGTTTGATACCATCTACTTCTCTGGTTGAGTACTTAGTAACGTAACCGCCAAATGTTCCAAGCCACATTATACCGGAATTATCCAACAAAATACTCATTACTCTATTATTGCTCAGACCTTCGTTTGTTGTCATGTGGGTAAACAAATTGCCGTCGAATCTGGATAAACCGCCACCTCTTGTCCCAAACCATAAATTTCCATTTTTGTCCTTAAGTGAACTTCGTATTGTGTTACTGCTTAAACCGTCATTCACTGTATAGTTGGTATAATATTTCCCGTCAAATTTTGATATCCCTCCCTCCAGCGTACCAAACCACATGTTGCCTTCTTCATCCTGAATGATTGACCTGACCAGATTATTACATAATCCTTCTTCCTTGGCATAAACATAAAAATGCGAGCCGTCGAATTTCATAAGTCCTGTACCTGCAGTACCTAACCAGATATTACCCTCCTTGTCTTTATAAAGCGAACCAATGAAACGTTGAGTCAGTCCCTCTTTTTCTGAGTAATTGGAAAAAGAATCTCCTTCGAATATTGAAATGCCGCCACCATTGGAGGAGAGCCATATTCTCCCCGAATTATCTTGAAGAATTGACCTTATATCATTGTGACCCAAGCCTTGTTTCGTAGTGTAAATTGTAAGCTGTTTGTCCTTGTATTTTACGGCTCCCCCAGCAGTACCAAACCAAAGATTACCTTCACTGTCTTCAAAAATACAATTAACCTCATTATCCGGAAAACCTTCTTTTGTAGTAAAATTTGTCAGGTACCTGCCATCATACCTTGTAACACCTCCTCTGGAAGTCCCAAACCAGAGGTTGCCTGCTTTATCTTGAAAAACCGATAGAATCAGACTATTCTTCAAACCCTGCTCGGTAGTATAGTGTGAGAAATATTTACCGTCGTACTTTGTTGCACCATCATCTGTACCAAGCCATATATTGCCCATTCTATCCTGAATCAGGCTTCTCACCTGTTCACTTCTTAACCCCTGAAGTTTACTGAAACTGCTGAAATTTTGCGGATTGACGTCCTTGATATATGCATCCTTAACTAAAACGACTTCCGGTGCTTTACAGAAAAAAGGCTTTTCTATTGTCTGGACAGTATAAGGAAGCTCTATTCCATTTTTACCCATTATGTTAATAACAGGGTTTAATACTTTGAGAACCCTTGGTTCTTTTGCTAATTTAATATTCAAATTTGCAGGTGTCTCAGTTAATTTGCCAACCTTTACAATTGCGGGCTCACCGGCCTGTATTACTACGGGTTCCGTCAAACTGTCTGCAGGTACTGTATATCCCACAATTGTTGCCGTTTTGGGCGACTTGTACATGAGGCCGGTATTGTTCTCCTGAGAGGAGCAGGCAGATAGTAAAGCTAAAAGTATAAATATAACGGATTTAGAGGTCAGAATTTTTAGGGCACTCATATTTTCAGCTTTAGGGTTATAGGTATTAGTAAATAACTCTACTAATTTATCATTTTTTATCTGGAATTGAAAATTTTTCTAAAGAGGTACTCGTGGCACGCAAAATGGCATATTGCTATATATGACCATATTAATTAACGTATTTGATTAAAGAATTGTTGAAAAAAAATTATAAAAATTTTAAAACTTAACAAATACCACTTATCCTGGCACGATTGTCAATACCTGATTAAAAATGAGAGAAATACGCATTCGTCTGCTAATCTAGCATTTACTAACGTCTCTGGCAGAGTCATTAAAACATCTCTGCCATTTCTCTCATTTCTTCTTTTCTCTTCTCCTCAGTAAAGCTCGATTTGAATGAGTTTTGTACAAGCCTCAATATCTCCTCTTCTGACAAATCCAGAGCCTTGGCAACAGCCAGGTAATTTTCATTGAGGTAACCGCCAAAATAGGCCGGGTCGTCTGAGTTTATTGTAACAAGGAGTCCTTTCTCAATCATCCTTTTCAACGGATGGTCCTTCATTTCCCTCACCACTTTTAGCTTCAAATTGGAAAGTGGACAAACAGTTAAGGGTATCCTGCGAGCTGCCAGTTCCATAACAAGTTTGTCATCGTCCAGAGAGTGGTTCCCATGATCCACCCTAGACACCTTTAGCAGATTCAAAGCTTCCCATATATATTCTGCCGGCCCCTCCTCTCCCGCATGTGCAACTGTAAGAAACCCCTCCTGTATGGCTTTGTCGAAAACCCTTTGAAACCGGGCTGGAGGATTGCCCACTTCTGCAGAATCCAGCCCAATTGCTGTTATCAGATGCTTGTATTCAAGTGACTCGTTAAGAGTCTTCATTGCAGAATGTTCATCGAGATGGCGTAGTATGCACATTATCAACCGTGAGCTTATTCCCAAAACATTACGTGCATCATTCAGGGCCCTGCTTATACCCTTTATTACTGTACCAAATTCCACACCTCTCTCGGTATGAGTCTGTGGGTCGAAGAAAATCTCAGTATGTATGATATTCTGCGAATGAGCCTTTTCCAGATATGCCCATGTCATATCGTAGAAATCTTGTTCCTTTATCAGAACGCCAGCTCCTTGATAATAGATATCCAGAAATTCCTGAAGATTATTAAAATCATATGCTCTTCTAAGTTCTTCTACAGACGTATATTTAAGTTCTATCTCATTGCGCCTCGATATTTTAAACATTAGCTCTGGCTCAAGTGTCCCCTCTATATGCAGATGCAATTCTGCCTTGGGGATTCCTGTGATGAACTCTTCTACAGACTGATTACTTCTCTTTTTCATTAAGTCCTTATTTTATACTCCCATAATTCAAGGTAATATTAATAATTTTTTACATATCTTTGATTGTTGACTATTTGAGTTATTAATTTTTTTAGAATAAATATCATGAAATTCAGATTATTATATTTTTTAACCATAATTATTGCAATCACAGGTTGCGATAAAATAAAAGAAGCAGCAACAATCTCAATCAACACTCAGTTAAAAGCAGATATCCCTGTACTTGTAACTGCTGCAATGGTAAAATCATCGGATATAATTACACCGGGAGCGCCTATAATATTCAATAAGACACAGGAACTCAAAATTGAGGACAATGTAGATCTGGCACCATATCTGGCTAAAATAAAGGAGATTGACTTAACTTCTCTTGTTGTTACAGTTTCCGGCCTTACTACCGGCCAGACAATCAATTCGGTTTCTGTTGACATTACCGGTATTGGAACTCTGTTTACACAGACAAACATAACAATGACCAACAATACATTTACACCTGTAATTCAATCGGGAATGCTAGACCTGATTTCAACAAAGCTCCTTGCCGAAAAGAAAATCACAATAACTGTTTCCGGAAGCGCCAGCGGACCACTATCTGTTGTTGTAGGTCTGAATTTGAGTGCCAAGGTTGTGGCATACCTGTTAAAATAGATTCCGGACAGTTCCATTTATAGCATCTTAACCATAATTGTCCTCCATGTGTTGACAAGTTCGTCTCCATCATAAAGGGTACCATATACAAGGCACTCGTCTTCGTCCTTTACTATTATCTCAAACCCTTTCATGCTTGTATCATTTACCTTGAATTTTGAGAATAGCACGTTCCTGTCAATATTAAAATCACCTGTTTGTTTACCAAGAGCAGTGTTGTCGCATTCAAAGCGAAATCTTGATTCGGTCTCTTTGTCTATTTTATAACAGTTACATACTCTTTTGCCATCTATGCAAGTCCAGCTTTCGTTAGATATCACACCCCCGGAAACCATAATTTTCGCTTCTCCAATGGCTCTCAATATGTTTCCGTCCTTGTCTACAAACTCAGAGTTGGTCATCCATTCGGCCGTATCTGACAGTAAATGCGTTTCTGCTCTCATCTGTTAATCAGGTTTTAATTAAAGACATGAAGGTTAAATAGAATATAACTGCTATTGCTATAAGTAAAATAACCATATAAAGGAACTGTGCAGAAAACACTCTCCATATTGTCATCCTCCAGCCCGATTTGTAAAGTCTCCTGCTTCCTACTACAACATATATCGGGAAAATTAAGATGAGCCAGCTTTCCGGGCTAACCTGCTTTACAGGGAAAATCAAATTTACAACAATGATTATTAAGAAAATCAAAAAAAGAAAAGTATGTTGATTGATTGCAAATATGAAGTGTGCAAGAAAGTATTTCTGTTTTTTCCTGAATAACACCCATAGCAAGAATGCATAAAATGGCATTAATATAAAGAGGCTCCATGAGAGTATGGAAAAGAAACGGGATATATAATAATCTTTATTCTGGTTGATTGTTTTTAGTATATTACTGTCCTCGTCTGTCATATTTTTATTGCTTGTTATATCAATCAAGCTATTGTTCACAGTTGCTGTATCTTTATCCGAAATAGTCATAAGGTTTCCCTCTTTACCAAGCTGGCGGGTTGTTGTGATATTCAAAAGAAGGAAAAAAATTATACTGACGAATATATAAAGACGGAAAGGAGGCATATAACGGGCTCTTTTACCCTCTGCATAGTCCGCAGCCATCTCTCCCGGTTTAAACAATAAAGACTTTATGGTTTTAAATACTCTTGTATCAAATGCCCACATATTGGCCATTATATCAAACAGCAAAACTCTGAACGGCCTGTCTAAATCACTGACAGATTGACCACATTGAGGACAATAGTGTCCTATGAATTCTGTGTCGCAATTTTTGCAAACATTCATCTTTTCGCTTTCTTCGTTCATCTATTGATTCATTTATTTAAATTAAAATTAAGAAAAAATCCGGTTATATTAAATTGTATATTTGTAATAAATTAGTGAGCATTGATTATTAAGCCATTTTTCAACTATCGCATCTTCATATGGGTGCTGCTTGCACTTGCCATTCTTATGGGCGGAGTGTTTCTTGTAATTGCATATACATATAATCTTCAAAAGGATACTGAAAAATATATCGAATCTACCCGCAACAGTGTTAATGTTGCAAAGGAGATGGAGAACGAACTCACTGCAATTAAAGGGTTATCATATGTATATCTGGTAAACAAGTCCAACTCATGGCTGGATTCGCTCAGGGACAGACAGTCTACATTTATAATCTTTCTTGAACGTGCCCGCATAAGTGCCAATACAACAGACGAAGAACTTCTCATTCAACAGATTTCTGCCCTGTTCTCAAATTACGAGCAAAACATACTGCTTGCTGTTTCAAACCTTAAAAATGGCGAGATCAGCAAGGCAAATGTATTACTTGTTCACTCAGCGCAGGAACTTCTTGGCACCATTCAGCAAAAAAGCAATGAATTTATAACGCTTAACAAGAATGCCGAGTTCATACATGAATCGGAAATGGCTCGTACAAACGTTCTAATTTTAAAAATACTTGTCTCTTTGGGAATTGGAGGAATTGCGTCTGGGCTTTTGTTCGGATGGCTGCTTTCAAGAATGCTGTTCGGCCCAATCAATCAGCTGGTACTCAAGGTAAGAGGATCATCGGGAGAGGCTGTTTTAGAACATTTTAAATTTTCTCATGGAGACGAACTGGACGAGTTGGGGGAGAGTATCAAAGATCTTATAAACAGAATAAACCAGGCCAATGCAGATTTGTCGCGCAACAAAGAGCTGCTTCAATACTCAAATAAATTTGCCAATTTGGGAAAAATAGCCCCTACAATTGCTCATGAAATAAGAAATCCCCTTGCGGCAATAAAAATGCTTGTCTACTCAATACGGGAGGATGCAAAGACTACGGGCTCGTTTAAGGAGGAACTCGATATAATTTCCGGTGAAATTGATCGCATAGATAACTTTACAAAGGATTTCCTCAAGTTTGCCAAACCTGCAGACCCAATCTTTGCCGATGTAATTCCTACTGACACCCTTGGCGAAGTGATTCAACTACTCAAGCCCCGTTTAAAAAACAACAGTATTCATCTTATCAATAACTCTGCAAAATGTAAGTTTCACATTATGGCCGATGCCGGTCACCTTAAACAAATCTATCTAAATCTGATACTTAATGCCGTAGAGGTTATGCCTGCAGGAGGCGAACTTACCGTTGATGCCAGTGAGGTATTGGAAGCAGACCTGAATAACCAGAGCGAAATGAGAAAATTCATACGAATGGACTTTATAGACTCCGGCCCTGGTATACCGGAAGCAATAATGAAAACACTTTTTGAGCCATTCATAAAGGGTAGCGACATGGGTGTCGGAATAGGACTTTCGATATCTCAAAGCATAGCTGATTCCCATGGGGGACGTATTACGGCAGAGAATAAGCCGGACGGATCCGGGGCCATTTTCCGGCTTTTCCTTCCATTGATTACTACATAAATTGATAAATTAGAGACCTTTATATGTACAAGTTACTTATCGTAGACGATGAACAAAGCGTAAGATATTCCTTTAAAAAACTGCTGAATTCCCCTCATTATACAATTATTGAGGCGAGCAATGCAACAGAAGCCATTGATTCCTTCAGGAGCGGGAAGCCCGATCTGGTAATCCTCGATATTGAGATGCCGGGCAAAGACGGAATTCAGGTACTAAAGGAGATGAATGACATAAACCCCAATATCCCCGTTATAATAATTACAGCCTATGGTTCCGGCGACAGGGTTATTAAAGCTATGAAATACGGTGCTTACGAGTACATCGAAAAACCTTTCGATATCCCCAAGCTTATATTTGTAATTGAAGAGGCGCTTAAAAACTCAAGCAAGGAGGAGACAAAACCTGACGATGCACTTCAGAAGAGAAAAATTGGAATTACGCATGGGGAGGAGACTTTGGTTGGCGAAAGCAATGCGATAAAGGACGTATTCAAGCTTATTGGCCGGGTTGCAACCAGCGATGCCAGTATTTTGATAGTTGGAGAGAGCGGAACAGGTAAGGAGCTTGTTGCCAGAGCAATCCACAAATACAGCGACAGAGCCGGCAAGCAGTTTATTGCCATTAACTGTGCTGCCATTCCCGAACCTCTTTTAGAGAGCGAACTCTTTGGGTACGAGAAGGGATCATTTACCGGAGCAGACAAGCAGAAACAGGGAAAATTCGAAGAGGCCCACAATGGCACACTGTTTCTCGATGAGATCGGCGACATGAGTCTCTCTCTTCAGGCAAAGTTGTTGCGCATTCTTCAGGAGGGAACATTTGAACGTGTCGGTGGGACAAAAACAATCAAGGTTGATGCGCGTATTGTAGCGGCTACTAACAGGAACCTGGAGAATGATATTATCAACAAGCTTTTCCGGGAAGACCTTTACTACCGGCTGAAGGTTATCACTATATCGCTGCCTCCTTTGAGGATGAGGAAAGAGGATATCCCATTATTAACAGAACATTTTCTGATAAAACATTCCAAGGGTGTAAGGACAGAAAGTCCCGTTCTTCTGCCTGAGGCCATGCAGAGGCTGATTGACTATCAATGGCCCGGGAATATCCGGGAGTTGGAAAATGTTATAAAACGAGCAATAATT
>JGI24731J21663_1002110_pt1 | contig 12896 bp, 8 predicted proteins | sample EPASupsiteHSE605_FD_21663 | JGI IMG/M metagenome (IMG submission 21663) | reverse complement strand
TCCCGAGGCTATGCTCAAAGCGGGCATAGGCGACGCGCTTGCCACATTCATAGAGGCTCGCGCCTCCAACAGCACCCACGCGACCACTTGTGCTTCCGGTTCTCCGACAATGAGCGTAATGGCGCTGTCAAAGCTCTGCTTCGACACGCTTCTGGAGAGCGCAGACGCGGCGCTAATCGCCGTAAAGGCGGGAGTCGTGACGCCGGCATTTGAACGCGTTGTAGAAGCCTGCACTTTGCTTTCCGGTATCGGCTGGGAGAGCGGCGGTCTTGCGACAGCCCACCAGCTGGGCAACAACTTATCATCCTTCCCTGAGGCACACCGCTACATGCACGGTGAGAAGGTATGCTTCGGCCTCATTACCGAGCTGATGCTCGACCCGGACGTTAAGGTTGAAGAGATCTATACTGTCGTTGATTTCATGGTAAGGCTCGGTCTGCCTGTGACGCTTTCGGATATCTCTTTAGAAAACGTCTCCGGGGAGCGCATCATGGAATTCTGCAAAGCCAATACCGCGGAGGGAAGCTTCACCGGCAATCACTGCTTTCCTGTAACCGCAAAAGATCTGTATAACGCCATGCTTGCCGCTGACGCCTTCGGCAGCGCCCGTAAGGCAGCGTTACACTGATTTGCGCCATACTGAAATCATTGTACCCGCCGGTCATCAGCCGGCGGGTACAATGTACGTGCAATCACATTATTCTGTCAACTCTTACGGTATACCCTGTCTCCTTACTATTGTAATAGTTGCTTTCTACAGTTGGCAAATGTATGTCCTTGTTCTGCGTCAGCAATTTACGATAAAGAATAAAACCCACCCTTGCAGGGGTGGGTTTTATTCTGTCATAGCTGTTGGATGCCATAACACGGTTGGTCAATTTCTCTATTATCTATTGATGAGATTGAAATTGAATTAAAAAATCTAATGGCTGGTTTCTTCTATGGACTCCCTTATTTGCGCAATACTCAGTAGTTTCTCTGTGTAGGCGGTTCGGAAGCGCAATGCACGCACAGTCAAGCGGGACATTGTCAATAAGTTATTTGTAATTTGTATAAAGCGGCTTATATGTCCATTATCATAACAGCTATCCGTAACGCTAATAATCAGCAAACATCTTCAAATCAATCTTTCAGCCTGCCGTTTGAATATATATACAAAAACACCAAGCGAATAATATAACATTTCACATGTTGACTAATGTTAATATATGTGATAGTTTGTTATCATCAAGGGGTAAGGGTATCCCTATAAAAGTAACAAAAAGGAGGAACATGTAAATGAAAAAGTATCTTGCACTTATTCTCAGCGTACTTATGTTGGTAGCACTATTGTCCGCATGCGGCGGTTCCGCTCCCGCTTCGTCCACCGCCCCCAGCGGTGGTGCTTCGACTGAACCCGCAGCAAAGACATCCGATTATGAGATTGCGGTTGTCGTGAAAATCACCGGAATCCAGTTCTTTAACGTTATGGAGGAGGGAGTTAAGAAGGCCGCTGAAGAGCTTGGTGTGAACGCCTATGTTGTCGGTCCCACAAAAGCTGACGCAGCTGAACAGGTTAAGATTATCGAAGACCTGATAACGGCCGGAGTTGATGCTATCGTTGTCGTTCCAAATGACGCTACCGCTCTTGAGACCGTTCTGCAGCGCGCAAGGGATGCAGGCATACTTGTTATTTCCAACGAGTCTCCCGGACAGGTCGGAGCGGACTATGATGTCGAGCTTATTGACAATACTAAATTCGCAACCGCAGTCGCAGAGTCTGCCGCAAAGGCCATGGGCGGCAAGGGTCAGTACGCTCTTTATGTCGGAGGTCTGTCTGTACCCCTCCACAACACCTGGGCAGACATTGCTCAGAAATATATTGAAGAGAACTATCCCGATATGGAGCTTGCGACCGACCGAATCGCCTGCGGTGAAGACGCGGCGCTTGCTCGTACAACCACGCTTGACCTGCTCACCACTTATCCCAACCTTAAGGGCGTCATTGCTTTCGGCAGCCAGGGCCCGTTGGGTGCAGCTGAAGCTGTCAAGGAAAGCGGCCTTATCGGCAAATTTGCAGTTGTCGGAAACGTAGTCCCGAGCGAGGCTTCCGCCTATCTGAAGGATGGCTCAATAACCGAAGGCTATCTCTGGAATCCCGCTGATTCCGGATATGCATGCGTCTGCACCGCTTTACAGCTCCTGAATGGCGGCAGCGTGACCGACGGCAAATATGAAGTCCCGGGAATTGGAGCCCCCGCTGTATCTGACAAGAACGTTCTTGCGTATGATGATACCCTCGTAATTACCAAAGATAACGCTGATTCCCTCGGCTTCTAAGCCAAGAAATAGAGATAGACAAGTATAAGAATGATTGGGGAGATGCCGCCCATCGGAACGCATCTCCCCCTTTGTAAAGCTGGTGAGAAATTCAATGCCTGAAAAATTATTGGAAATGCTTAAAGTAAATAAGCATTACGGCGGTGTGCGGGCTCTCAAGGACTTTGATTTCGAGTTGTACGACGGCGAAATACACTGTCTTGTCGGGCAGAACGGCTGCGGGAAATCCACCTTGATTAAAATCATATCAGGAGTGATAAAAAGCGACGAAGGCAGCCGGATTCTCATGAACGGCAAGCCTGTTCATAACATTACCGCAAAGTATGCTGCGGATGCCGGTATAAAGGTTATCTATCAGGACCTGAGTCTTTTTCCCAACCTGACTGTTGCGGAGAACATCGCATTTAACCTGAATACCGATAAAGGAGCTAAACCTGTCAGATGGAACGAGTTTTGCGCAGTTGCGAAGTCCACGCTGGACATGATGCGCGTAAATCTCGAGCTTGACAGGGAGGTTTCGACGCTGTCCATAGCGGATAGGCAGCTTGTAGCGATTGCCAGAGCCTTAGCCACAAACGCGAAGCTCATTATTATGGACGAGCCCACCTCTTCCCTTACAAGGAAAGAGGTAAACGTTTTATTCTCGATTATCAGGGACTTGAATGCAAAGGGCCTGACAGTTATGTTCGTGAGCCACAAGCTGGACGAAATAATTGAGATAGCCGACAGGATAACTGTCATGCGCGACGGTACGAAAATAGGAACATTCAAAAAGGAAGAGCTTGACAACGCCAAGCTCACCGAGATGCTGAGCGGGCAATGTATCGCGTGCAGGCAGGACTTCACAGACGCCGGAGAAAAAACCGTGCTGGAGCTTGAAGGCCTTTCAAACGGCAGACAGTACAAGGATGTTTCTTTCAAGCTCAGACAGGGAGAAATACTTGGAGTCATCGGGCTTTTGGGTTCGGGCAGAACCGAAGTGGCACTGAGCCTTTTCGGCCTGAACAAACCGGATTCCGGCACAATCAAGGTGGATGGGCAAAAGGTTTGCTTCAAGAGCAACCGCGATGCCATAAAGGCCGGAATTGCTTATGTGCCTGAGGACAGGTTGTCACAGGGACTGGTAATAGACCAGAACGTTGAGGATAATATTTCAATATCCATTATTGACAGGATTTGTTCAAAGCTGGGACTTGTCAAGACAAAAGACAGAAGACAGCTCACGGAAGGCTGGATAAAAAAACTCAATATAAAAAGTGCGTTACCGGAGATTCCCGCCTCGGCGATGTCCGGCGGAAATCAGCAGAAAATTGTAATATCCAAATGGCTTGCGACCGATCCCCGAATCCTTATACTCGACCAGCCGACCAATGGCATAGATATTGCCGCCAAGAGTGCGATTTATGATATAATACGCGAGCTCGCAAAAAACGGAATGAGCATTATCTTAATCTCGGACGAAATCCCAGAAATCTATTTCAATTGCCCCCGGGCTCTGCTGATGCATCATGGCAGAGTGGTAAAAGAGCTCGACTGCAGGGCACTTTCTGAGACCGATTTTGAGCGGGAGGTGTCTTATGGGCAATAAACTTTCATATAAAAAATACATAAACTCCAGTGAGTTTTATCTGTTATTGGTTGACGTCATCCTGGTCGTGTTCCTTTCGATATATACAAGGGGGAACTTCCTGGAGCTGACAAACCTTCGTTCTCTTGTTGTCGGATATTCAGCCTTGGGCATCATGGCGGCAGGCGTATTGGTTGTGATTATCTCGGGCGGTATCGACATTTCGTTTATGGCCATCGCCACCATTGCTCAATATGCTATGGCTCAGTATATGCTTCACTTAGGCGGAAATTTTGTGATAATCATTCTGGTCGCCGTTGTAACTGGCGTCGCTCTGGGCTGTATAAATGCGCTGCTTGTTAATCGCATTAAGGCTCCGACTCTGATAATAACGCTTGCTACAATGAGTATATTTGACGGAATACTGCTTTGGGCCACCAAAGGCGTAAAACTGTTCGGCTTTCCCGAATGGTTTGCCGTAAAGACTCCCGCCAGTATCGTTGCAATCCCGATTGGCTTCCTGGTGCTTGTTTTTCTACTTACATGGTATATACTCAAGTTTACAAAAATGGGCAGGAAGATCTACGCAATCGGCGGCAACATTGAAGCTGCCCGCCGTATGGGCGTTAACATTCTTAAGGTGCAGCTTTTTGTTTATGCCTATGTCGGGGCAATCGCCGCGCTTGGCGCAATAGTGCAATGCTACCTTATACAGCAAGTGGCGCTCAATGACCTTGTGGGCAACGAAATGGACGTTATTGCAATGGTCGTTCTCGGCGGCGTTGCGCTCTCCGGCGGTAAGGGCACCGTGAGCGGAACCGTACTCGGTATGCTGCTTGTAGCCATCATGTCAAACGGACTCACTCTCATCGGCGTTTCGAGCTATTATCAGGATCTTGTTATTGGCTCGGTCATCCTCGTAAGCTTCTGCTCGTCCGGGTGGAAGATGCTTCAAAACGCGAAAAAAGCAAATATTGGAGGGAAGCTTGAAGATGGACAAGGTTAAAAAAGTTATCGCCAAAAACAGCGATAACTCTATGCTTCTTCTCATGTTGGTTGTCTGCACTGCACTTGTCTCGCTTATAAAGCCCGGCTTTTTCTCTTTTGCCACAGTACAATCCGTAGCCTATCAGATTCCGGAAATGGGTCTTCTGACCGTGGCAATGGCCATTACAATGCTGGTGGGCGGAATCAATCTTTCGGTCATAGCGTCAGCCAATCTCTCAGGGATTATTATGGCGCTCATTATGACAAGATATATTCCTGAAGGAACCGACAATATACCTCTGGTGTTAGTGGCTGTGCTTGCGGGAGTTTTGGTCAGCGTTGCAGCAGGAGCCTTGAACGGACTAATTATTGCACACTTCAAAATACCGGATATGCTGGCAACGCTGGGTACGCAGCTTCTCTTTAGCGGAATCTGCCTTGCCATTACCAGAGGTGAAACAATTTCCGGTTATCCGGACTCGTTTAAGTTTATCGGCAATGAAACAATAGGCGGCATTCCAACCGCTATTTATATTTTCGTTTTGGCGCTTTTGTTTCTCGTTATTTTGTTAAGGAACATGCCGTATGGACCCAGAGTACACCTCTACGGCTCAAATAAAGTTGCTTCAATGTTCTCCGGTGTAAACGATAAGGCGCTTATTGTAAAGACCTACGCGATTTCAGGCCTGTTCGTCGGGCTGGCAGCCGTCATACTTACTTCCCGTTTCAACGCTGCGGCGGAGGGCTATGCCAGTTCTTATCTGATGCAGACCATACTGATTGCCGTGCTGGGCGGTGTGAATCCAAACGGCGGACACGGAAAGGTAAGCGGTATTGTATTAGGAGTACTGATTTTCCAGGTGGTCGGCAGCGGACTGAATATACTTCGGCTTAATTCACACCTGACAACCGCTATTTACGGCGTGATTCTGTTGCTGGCGGTGACCGCCCGTATGCTTAGAACCGAGAAATAAGGGGGTGACAGTATGGGCAAAGCGTACAACATGATTGCCTTTGACTGCGGCAACAGTACTATTCGCACTATACTATGCCGCTTTGACGGTGAAAAGCTCACAAATGAGATTATAAAATCCGATCCGAATGAGATGGTGAAGATCGGAAACTATTTCTACTGGGACATGCTCAACATCTACACAAACATGAAGAAGGGTCTGGAGCTGGCCGCGAAAAAAGTGGACAGGATACACTCCGCGGGCGTCTGCACGTGGGGGGTCGACATGCAGTTTCTGGATGAGCATGACACGATGCTGGGGAATGTTCTGAGCTACCGGAACACTTTGGGCGCGGAGGAAATGCAGCGTTTATCTGCGGAAGAGCGAGACCGGATGTTTTACCGCACGGGAATTTTGAGCGACAAGATCAATACAGCCTTTATGCTGCGCGGTATGCGAAGAAAAATGCCTGCGGTTACGGAAAACGGCAAGAAGCTTTTGATGATTCCCGATATTCTCAGCTGGTTTTTGACAGGGGTGAAGATAAACGAGGCTTCGGAGCTTTCCACTACGCAGCTCATGGACGTGAGGTCAAAGACAATCAGTTCCGAACAGTGCAAAGCCCTGGAACTTGACGCCGACTGGTTCTGCGAGATTGGAAGTCACGGCAGGCTCATAGGCAATATACGGCGTGATATACTAGACGAACTTCTCATCGAATATGACATCCCGTTTGTTTGCGTACCTTCACATGACACCGCTTCCGCGGTATTTGGAATACCCTGCGAAAATGACGAGTATCTGTTCGTGAGTTCCGGTACATGGGCGCTTATAGGGGCTTCGTGCAAAGAACCGATTATCAATGAAAAAACACTTAATAACCGGCTGACCAATGAGCTTGGAGCCTTTGGGTATATCACTCTTCTCAAAAACTCCACAGGCATGTTCATAACCCAATGCCTGAAAAAGGAATACGAAAAGGAAGCGGGCGCAATCTCCTGGGACGGGTTCTTTGCAATAGGCCGGGCCTTTAGCGGACCTTGCCCCATATTCGACGTAAATGACGCGTCATTGTTTAATCCGGCACATATGGCCACTGCTATTTGGAAAAGCATCCATCCGGAGAGCGGCAAGGCTTATGATTGGGCGGAGCTTCTGGCGTCTGTGGAAGAATCTATGGCGGAAAGCTATGTGACTGGTCTGAAAGCGGTCACAGAGTGTACCGGCAAGAGCTACCCGGCTGTTTACATCGTTGGCGGCGGAGCCCAAAATGGCGCAATCAATCAAAAATGTGCCGACAAGCTGGGGCTTCCGGTTGTTGCCTGTACGCAGGAGTGTGCCTCGATAGGAAATTCCGCAGCACAGCTTGCCTACCTGGAATCGGGTTTGAGCTATGCAGAGCTTCGAAGGATAATAACGGCATCGCTTTCGACCAAGACTTATGCGCCGAATACCGGTTTTTCCGAATAAGGAAAGAGCCGAGCATTTCGGAAAAAATAAAAATATATATGGAGGAAAAGACATGAATTACAAGCAAATCATAGTTGATGCAGGAAACAGGATGCTAAAATCCGGCCTTACTGTAGGCACGTGGGGCAATATCAGCGTCAGAAACCCTGAAAACGGATTAATTTACTTGACACCGAGCGGTATGCCGTATGATATTATAACGGAAGATGATGTAGTGGTAATGAACTCTGCAATGGAAGTTGTGGACGGAAAATGCAAACCTACTATTGAATTCTGCATGCATATTGGTATACTGAATGCAAGACCGGACATAAACGCAGTCGTTCACACACATCCCATCTATTCTCAGGTGTTTGCCTGTTTGCATGAGGATGTACCGCCCATTATAGACGAAGCGGCACAGCTTATGGCAGGTACCGTGAGATGCGCCGAATACGCGCTGCCGGGCACGGAAGAGCTTGCGCGGAACATAGTTAATGCCCTGGGAAACGGTTATGCCTGCCTGATGGCAAATCATGGTGCCGTGTGCGTCGGTGCGGATATGGACGGCGCTTTCAGTGTCTGTACGGTTCTTGAAATGACCTCGCAGATATACTATATGGCCAAATGTATAGGAAAGCCTGTGGTTATACCCGATGACAAGGTGGCGTACATGCACGAGTTTGTTTCACATCACTATGGCCAGGGTAAATAGTTAAAATCAATCGACTTTCAACCGAGGGGCGTGAAGTTATCAAAAAGCTGCCATATGTCAGAAAGCGTGAAATCCTCGAGACAATCAAGGAAAATGACTGCGTAGATATTGCAGAGCTATCAAAGAGGTTTGAAGTGTCGCAAATGACGATACATAGAGATCTTAGGGAGCTTGCAGAAAACGGTGAGGTTTCCAGAGTCTACGGAGGGGCAAAAGCCATTACGAGACAGGATGCTGCACCTGGTCCTTCAACGGACGGCGGAGCCGCGCTGCTCCATATGGACGTGCCGATCGAGGAGAGATTTGAGTACTCAATTGAGTTCAAGCAGTCCATAGCCGCGAAAGCCGCAGAGCTGGTTGAGGACGGGGATGTAATCGCCATGGACCCCAGCACTACAACGCTGCATATGTGTTCTTATCTGAAGGACAAGAATATCAGCGTTGTCACGCCGAGTCTGAGCGTAGCGCTGCAGTTTTCAAACACGAAAAACGTTCAGGTGATATTGCTGGGCGGTAATTTGAGAAAATCATCCCTTTCTGTCGTGGGCACACAGATGAACGAGATGCTCGATTGGATTGTAATCAGCAAGTGCTTTTTATCCTCTCACGCATTTTCCTTTGAGTGCGGACTCACAGATTTCACGATGGACGAGTCCCAGGTGAAGAGAAACCTGATTGCAAGCTCTAAAAACGTCTATGTGCTGGTTGATCACACAAAGATTGGCAGAGAGGCCTCGTATGTGGCCTGCAATTACAGAAACATTGACACAGTTTTCACGGATTCTGAAAAATACATGGACGAGAGGCAGATGGAATGCCTGAAAAAGTACGAGGAAGCCGGCGTAAAAGTTGTCTTTTCAATGTGAGCAGCGGTTTTTCCGCATAAAGACCGCCTCAACGCAGACTGATTGACATGTTTTTTCTCAGAACGTTACTTAAGTGCCGGGAACCCAATAATAGGTTCCCGGCTTTATGTTTCCGCTATATAGAAAATGCTTGCGTTTACGGCATGAGAATAACCCGGTATCTGCGTGCAATCACAGACACCGGGTCATTTATATTATCTCTGAAAAATATATGGGGGTTTTACCTCAGCTGTTAAATCAGTCCTGATTTCTGCAGCAGCCTTTCGACCATAACAGCAACCTCGGCGCGGGTGACATATGCTTTCGGTGCAATCGTGCCGCTGTCCCGGCCGGAAACTATACCGGTATCGATGCAGGCTGCTATACTTTCCTCTGCGTATGCCGAAACGCTTGAGCCGTCTGAATAGGAAGGAAGTATTTTGCTGACGTCGGGGCTGTCGGTCGTAAGTCCGGTTATCCTCATGGCTCTGGCAATCAGGGTCATAGCCTGCTCCCTTGTAATCGTGTCATTCGGGCCGAAGTTACCGTTGTCATATCCCTTGATAATGCCATAGGACGCCGCTGTCTTTATGTATCCGCTGTACCAGTCGGTGGAAGCAACATCGCCAAAGCCGCTCGTGCCGGTTCCCGGTTCAAGACCTAAAGCCCTGACTATGATGGCGGCAAACTCGGCGCGTGTCATGTTTTTGTCAGGGGCAAAATTGTTGTTTCCAACGCCTGTTACAATCATTCTTGAGCCCATGTCATTGATTGCGTCCTTTGCCCAATGATCTGCCACATCGGTAAATTCAATGGGATTCCACACGACGGAATAAGTGCTGTTCGTAAGGCTGTTTATCTTCGCGTAGTACTTACCGTTTACCAGAACAATCTGAGTCGGCACAGGGTGCACGGTTCCGTCGGGATTTATCACTACACCGGTGGTGATTTTTGCGGGATCTACGCCGTCGGGAATGGCGATTGTTCTTTCTACATAGGAGTTGAAGCTGCTGACATTAACCGTCTGGCTGCCGTGTGTGCAGGTAATGGTATAATCCACAGCCGGAACCATGATCGTGAAGCCGCCGTCCTGCGCGGCGCTTTCAACGACCTGCGTCATTGAAGCCGACGGCTCGGAAATGCGGACGGTTACATCTATATCGGAAAGTGAAACATTCGAGCCAAGCTGCTCTGAAACCGCGGCTATATTGATTTCCGCAGCAGGGAGAGTGTATGTGCCGGAGCTAGTCTGAACGACCAGCGTAGCGGCCTTATCCTCCATACTCTTAATCATTGCGCCGGTAAGTGTGCCCGCCGCCACGTCGGAACTGCCCGAAATCGGAATGGTGACTGTCGCCCCGCTGCTCTGACTGTCAAGAATGGTCTGGAGCTTATCCGTATCGACCGTCACGGTTGTAGTCGTCTGACCGCTGGAGCTCGTGGTGGTCTGTGAGGTACCGGCAGTTTGTGATTTTCCGTTGACGATTACCGCCGCGCCGGTGCCGGTCGAACCTGAATCACTGCCGAATGAACCCTGAGCGTGAAGCGTCTTAGCTCCGGTTGTCTCTGTTGACGCCATAGCGTTTCCGTTAAAATCATAAACAGAAGTAGCATTAGCCGGTTTAATTTCTATTGTTTCGGTACCGGATGGAGAGCCTGTAACGGTAAGGAAAACACGAACAGTTGTCTCGCCTCCCGTAAGTTCTGAGGCGGATGCTTCGGAGGTGTTATCATTCTTTTTGATAGAGCTTATTGTAACGTTTGTTGCCGAACCGCTGTTCTTCGTAAAGGTAAGTGCCAGCTTAGCAGCTGTTAGGGCCGTCGCTCCGTGGCTTGCGCCGTATATTCCTTCGTTAAATACGATGTCAAAGTAGCTGTTACCCGAGGCTATCACAGCCGAGCTTATCGTCGGGGCAACAGCGTCGACTGTGACACCTGTGGTTGTCGGCGGGGTAAACGTAAGAGTCTCTAAATCGTTGCCTGCCGCGTCCTTAATTGCCGCGCCAGCGGGCAGAGTGACTGGTGATACACACGCAATGCCGTCCGCATCGGCATTGCCGGTGACAATCGTATATTGGAACTTAATCGACGTTGTTCCGCTTCCGCTCGAATATGCGGCGTTTACTGTGCTCGAACCTATTGTCAGCGAGATGAATGGTGCGCCAGTGACGGTCACATTTTCACTGAAGGTAGCTGTGAAATCCAGTTCGTCTCCGATGCTATATGTCCCCGCGGACGGTCCCGTCACCCCGCTTATCGTCGGGGCTACGCCGTCTACCAAAACGTTTGTCAGGGTCGTGCCCGGATGCGTTACTGTTGCGTCGTTACCGGCATCGTCCCTGATTGTCCCTCCGTTAAGGGTAATATTGCTGCTTAAAGCAATGCCGTCTGCATCGTAATCGTCTGAAACTACAGAATATCTGAACACAAGCGACGAACCGGAGCCGCTCTGGTAGGTCGCATGAACAGATGTGCTCCCTATCGTCAGCGTAAGATACGGTGTGCCGCTACCCGTGTTAACGCTGACCGTTTCACTGAAAGTGACCGTGAAATCGAGATTTTGTCCTGTGATATATGTGCCGTCTGAAGGCACGGCACCACTCGAAATGGTCGGCGCGACAGCGTCTATCGCATAAGTTTGGCCGCTGGTAAAGCCGCCGGATATGGCGTTCGCGGCACTGTCGGCGATACTTGTTCCACTGCTATTCAAATCGAGCCGGATCTGTCCTTCGCCAGAAATCGTGCTCACCGTTACATCATACGTCGAGCCGTTGATCGCCGATACCGCAGACACGGTTCCCATCACATTTCCCGAAATCGTAATCGGCGCAAAGTCAGAAGCACTAACTCCCGTAACAGACTCACTGAAGGTCACGCGATATGTTACACTCGTCAAATTCGTTGTCTGTGTTGTTGGGCTGTTCCTGTTGATGCTGCTCACCGTCGGCGCGGTCGTGTCCACTCCGGTGAAGCCGGATGTCGAGCCCTCCGTGAATGTTACCGAAGTAATGGCATTTCCCGCAACGTCTTTTACACCGTCTCCGACGATTATTGTTTTGCCGCTTCCGACTGCTATCGTCGTTCCATAGGTCAGAGTCAGAGTGGTTGCTCCGGGCGTATAGCTAACCGTCGGTGTGCCGGCAGTACCCGAAAAGTTGCTGCCCACAATTGCGGTTGTCGCATCCAGCGCCTCGCTGAAGGTGAGGGTAACGACTTTGCCTGTGGAATCTATCGTCGTAAAGCTTACAGTCGGCGCCGTTTCGTCCGCGGAGGAATCCACGAGCGTAAGAGTGGCGGAGTTTCCGGCGACATCGCTCACGCTTGCCGTTACGTCGTTTGCAAAAACAGCAGCGCTTGTAGAGCTTGTATTCGTTATCGTCAGGACGGCTCCGCTCCAGCTGTAGCCCAGAGCCTGGCTGGAGTCTGAGGTCAGAGCCGTTTGAACGGCTGTCTGGCTTGCGGAGCTGAGCGCTTCGCTGAAGGTGAGGGTTGCCGATTCGCTCGCCGCGAATGAATAGTCTTTTGTCCCGTCGCCGAGCTTCGTTACACTGGGCGCGGTCGTGTCCAATCCGGTAAAGCCGGAGGTAGAGCCTTCCGTGAACGTCACCGAAGTAATGGCATTTCCCGCGACGTCTTTTACACCCGCTCCAACGATTATTGTTTTGCTTTTTCCGGGTTCTATCGCTGTGCCGTAGGTCAGGGTCAATGCCGTCGCTCCCGTCGAATAGGTTACCGTCGGCGCTCCTGCCGTGCCCGAAAAGTTGCCTGCTATTGCAGTCGAGGCGTCCAGCGCCTCGCTGAAGGTCAAAGTAACGATCTTGCCCGTGGAATCTATAGATGTAAATGTCACCGTCGGCGCGGTTGGGTCTATCGAATAAGTCTGTCCGCTGTTGTAGCCGCCGGATATCGCGTTAGTGGCGATGTCGGCAATACCTGTTCCGCTGCTTTTGAGGTCAAGCTGCAGAGTACCCTCGCCGGAAATCGTATTTACCGTTACGTCATACGTCGAACCGTTGACAGCCGATACCGCAGACACGGTCCCTGTCGCGGATTCAGTTGTA
>JGI24731J21663_1002097_pt1 | contig 12988 bp, 10 predicted proteins | sample EPASupsiteHSE605_FD_21663 | JGI IMG/M metagenome (IMG submission 21663) | reverse complement strand
CCATCCCGGCCGACACGTTCGAAATCATCGTGGTGGACGACGGCTCACGCGACGATACCGCCGCCGTGGCGGCGGCCGCCGGAGCATCCGTCATCCGCCAGGAAAACCAGGGGCCGGCCGTGGCCCGCAATACCGGCGCATCCGACGCCCGGGGCGACATCCTGGTCTTCACCGACGCCGACTGCGAACCGGCCGAAACGTTTCTGGCCGAGATCGCCCGGCCCTTCGAGGACCCGACCGTTTCCGGCGCGCAGGGCATCTACCGCACCAGACAGACCGGCCTTGTTCCCCGGTTCGCCCAGCTCGAATTCGAAGACCGCTACGTCTACGCCTCCCGGTTCCCCTGTCTCGACCTCGTGGCCACCTATGCGGCGGCCTTTCGTCGTGCGGTGTTCGCCGAGGCCGGCGGTTTCGACGCCGCCTATCCCACGGCCAACAACGAGGACACCGAACTGTCCTACCGGCTGTGCCGTCTGGGCCATCAGTTGGTCCTGGCTCCCCGGGCCGTGGTGTTCCATCGCCATCCGGCCAATATCGCCCACTATCTGCACATCAAGTTCTGGCGGGCCTATTGGCGGCTGGCCGCCTGCCGGAAACATCCCGGCAAGGTCCTGCGCGACGGCTACACCCCGGCCATGATCCGCATCCAGACGGCTTTGGCCGGGCTGTTCGTCGTCCTGTACGGCCTGTCGGTCGTCTGGGGCGGGGCCTCGCTTCCCGGACGGTTGTGCGCGTTGGGCCTGCTGGCCTCGTCTGCGCCCTTTGCCGCCTTTGCCTGGAAGCGCGACAAGGCTGTGGGCATGGCCGCGCCGTTTCTGGTGTTTGCCCGGTCCCTGGCCTTTGCCGGCGGCGCGGTCTGGGGGCTGCTCGACCGGCGGCTGTTGCCGAGGCTCACGGGGCGGCCATGCGCGTAGGCCTGGACCTGCATACGCTCACGGGCCTGATGCAGGGCTCGCGCACCTACATGGCCAATCTGGCGGCCAGACTGCCCCTGGCCGCCCCGGACTTGGAGTTCGTCTATTACGTGCCCGATCCCGACGATCCGGGCGTGCGCGTCCTGGTATCGGACGCTTCCAACGTGACCTTCCGCCCCATTCCGACCGGCCGGCTGGCCCGGCTCGTCCGGCCGTTTCCGGCGAGGCTTCGACGCGAGGTGGACGTGTTTCACTGCCAGTATCTGGCCCCGCTTGCGCCCACCGTCCCCTGCGTGGTCACCATCCACGACATCCTGCACGAGACCATGCCGCAGTACTTCCCCCGCGGCCTGGGCCGGCTCATGCGGCTTTGCTATCCCTACGGGGCGCGGCGGGCGGCCGTGGTGCTGACGGTGTCGGATTTCAGCCGGGCCGAGATCGTCGCGCGCTACAGGGTGCCGCCCGGACGCGTATCCTTTGTGCACTCGGGCGTGGGGGACGAGTTCGCCCCCGCGTCCGAGGCGGCCGTTGCCGCCGTCCGGACGCGCTATGCCATCCCGGACAGTCCCTACATCCTGTACGTGGGCCGCATGGAGCCGCGAAAAAACCTGCCCGGGCTGGTGGCGGCCTACAGGCTGGTGCGGAAGCGTCTGGGAGCGGAAGCGCCGACACTGGTGCTGGCCGGCGGGCGCGACGCCCTTTTCACGGCCTTTCACGACCGCATCCTGCGGGAAGGCTCCGGCGAGGGCATCGTCTTTGCCGGCAGCGTGCCCCAGGCCGATCTGCCGGCGCTGCTGTCCGGGGCGTCGGTCTTTGCCTATCCGAGCTTTGGCGAGGGCTTCGGGCTGCCGGTCATCGAGGCCATGGCCTGCGGTGCGCCGGTGGTGGCGGGCACGGCCCCGGCCGTGCCGGAAGTGGCCGGCGGCGCGGCCCTGCTTGTCGATCCGCATGATCCTGCCGCCATTGCCGACGGGCTGTGCCGGGTGCTGACGGACCCGGCCCTGGCCGGAAAACTCGCAGCCAAAGGCCTGGCCCGGGCCCGGATGTTTCGCTGGGACAATGCCGTGGCCCTGGCCGCCGCCGCCTATCGCCGGGCCGGCAGCGCGGGATAAAGGGAACAGGGCCGGAGACCAGACCGGGGCGCCGCCCCGGACCCCGCCGGGGGGAATCATTCCCCCCGAACCCCCTGGATAAAGGGGGGGCAAACGTGGGAAGGGACGGCGGATGGGCGCGGAAATTTGGTGAAGACGGGCAGGATGGGCACCAGAGCCGTGAATGCCTCCGGCCCTTGCCCTGCCTTTCCGTCCGGGAGGGTTCGGGAGGGGGTGACCCCCTCCCGGCCGCCGGAGGCGCAGACCTAGAACGTATGGTTTTTGCCCGCGTGCGACGGGCAGGGCAGAAAGGCCGCCAGGGCCCGGGCCAGCACGTCCAGGTCCACGGGCTTGGACAGATAGCCGTTGACCCCGGCCGCCAGGGCGGTTTCCTTGTCTTCGGCCAGGGCATGGGCGGTCAGGGCGATGATGGGGATGCCGGCCTTGTCCGGACCGGCCGCGCCGCCCCGGATGGCCCGGGTGGCCGATAGCCCGTCCAGAAGCGGCATCCGCACGTCCATCAGCACGCAGTCGACAGTTTCTCCAGCCAGGATTTCCAAGGCCTCGCGGCCGTTTTCAGCCAATGTCGCGCAGCAGCCGAGCTTTCGCAGCATGGCCCGGATGGTGACGCGGTTTATGGCTTCGTCCTCGGCCACCAGCACGCGCAATCCCGAAAGGCAGTCCGCAACGACCGGCGATGCGGTCCGAACCGGCCCGTCGGCCAGGGCAAAACGCAGGCGCACCCGGACCTCGGTGCCCTCGCCTTCCTGGCTGCACAGAGCGATCCGCCCGCCCATGAGTTCGGTCAGCCCCTTGACGATGGCCAGCCCGAGCCCGGTGCCGCCGTACGGTCGGGTCAGTGTCGGATCAACCTGGGAAAAGGCCTCGAACACCTCGCTTAACTTGTCGGCCGGGATGCCGATGCCGGTATCGGCCACGGCGAAATCGATTTCCAGGCCGTCTGCGGCCTGGGCGGCCCGGGTCGGAGCGACGGCCAGGGTCACCCGGCCTTTGGGCGTGTATTTAATGGCGTTGGCCGTAAGCTGGTAGAGGACCTGGCGCAACCGGGCGGCATCGCCCCGCAGGCGCAGGGGCGTTGCCGGGTCAATGGTCCGGGAAAACTCCAGCCCCTTGATGTGCGCCTCATGGCGCAGGGAATCGATGACCGGGGCCAGGGTTTCGTCGAGGTTGAACACCTCGTCGCGAAGCACGATACGCCCCGTGTCGATGCGCGAAACGTCGAGCACGTCGGAAAGAATGCGCAGCAGCGCCTTGGCCGAGTCCATGGCCGTGGTCATGTAGTCGCGTTGCTCGGGCGTGGGCTCGGCGTCCAGGGCGAGTTGGAGCATGCCCATGATGCCGTTTAAGGGTGTACGGATTTCATGGCTCATGTTGGCCAGGAAGGCGGATTTGGCCCGGCTGGCGGCCCGGGCTTCGGCCAGGGCGGCTTCCCGGGCGGCCTCGTCGGCTTTTCTGGCGGAAATATCCTGGAACATGACCTGATAGATGTCGCGCTCGGGGTCGAGCAGGCCGAAATGGGCCGAGGCCGGCAACCATGAGCCGTCCTTGCACCGGTAGCGCCGTTCCAGACTGGTCAACCCGCCGCCCCGGCATCCCCGGGGCGCTTCGGACACGGGCACGGCCTGCTGATCGTCGGGATGCACCAGTATCCGGGCGTTTTGGCCGAGGAGTTCGGCCTTGTCGTCGTAGCCAAGCAGGCGAAGGGCCATGGCGTTGACGTCCAGGATATTGCCCTGGGCGTCCCTGAGGATAATGCCCATGACCGATTGCTCGAAAATGCGCCGCAACCGGGCTTCGCGTTCCGTAAGGCCTGCCAGACGTCGTCCAAGGACGTCCGTGTCGTCGGTTGGGGACTGCGCCTCCGGCGCGCCCGGCGGGAATATCAACGGGGTTTTGCCCATGGTCGTTTTCCGAATTGCCCCCGGGATGCACGGTTCCTGGCCGATTCCGGCATGAATCGGATAATAATGCCCCGGTCGGGGCGTCCTGGCAAGAGGCAGGCCGCATCTGCGGGGGCATGCGGCCGGGTCGGACGGCCGAAGTACGCCGGGGCAGACAAGCAGGCCTGTTTTCGCTATGCCCCCTACCATGCGATCAGGATTTTCCCGGCTGTGCCGCGCGGCTGTCTTGGCCACGCTGCTGCTTGCAGCCTCCGTGGCGGGGGGCTTTGCCGACGCCCTGCCGCCGTCCGTGCTGCTGCTGGCCTCCTACCAGCATGGCGACGCCTGGAGCGACGGCATTGTGGCCGGATTTCTCGACGCCCTGCCGGCCGTCACGGCCCGGGTCTTTGTCGAATACTTGGATACGCGCCGCTGGCCTGCCGCGGAAACCAACCCGGAGTTCCGGGCCTATCTGGCGGCCAAATATCGGGACATCCCGCTTGCCCTGGCGGCCGGAGCCGACGATGCGGCGCTGGATTTCCTGATGGCCAACCGGGAGCAACTCTTTCCCGATCGGCCCATCGTTTTTTGCGGGGTCAACGATTTTTCGCCCAAGCGCCTTGCCGGGCAGAGCGGCATTACGGGCGTCAGCGAAGCGCCCGACATCCTCGGCGCCCTGGAACTGGCCCTGGGGCTGTTTCCATCGGCACGGGTGGTCATGGCCTTTGGCGCGGACACCTCTGCGACGGGCCGGGCCAATCTGGAGCGATTCCGCCGGGCCATGCAGGCGCTTTCCCCCCGGGCCAGGGCCGTGGAAATCCTGGACGCCGGCGAGGCCGAAGCCCGGGCCGCCCTGGCCGGCGCGCCGCGCGATGCCGTGGTCCTGCACCTGAGCCCGCTGTCCGGGCCGGACGGGCTGCTGTTGCCCCTGGGGTCGGATCTCGAAATTTTGACGGCTTCGGGCCTTCCGGTCTTCGTCCTGTGGGGCTTCGACCTTCGCCCCGGAGTCCTGGGAGGCCGGCTGGTGCGGGGCGGCGCCCAGGGCCGGGCGGCCGCCGCCCTGGTCCGGGAAATCCTGGACGGCCGGTCGCCAGCCGACATCCCGGTACGCGACGGCCCGGCCGAAACCGTCATCGATTACCGGGTCATGGAGCGGTTTGGTCTCAATCCGGCCGATCTGCCGAAAAAAACCGTGCTCTTAAACGAGCCCACCGCACTGTACGAACGCCACAAGCTGGCTTTCTGGAGTGGCGGCGCGGCACTTTTCGTCAGCCTGCCCGCTGCCGTCTGGCTGGCGATCCTGTTGGCCGCCCGGCGGCGCACCGAGGCCCGGCTGGCGGAAAGCGAACGACGCTACCGACAGTTGGTGGAATCCGCCCATGCCCTGATCCTGCGTTTCGATCAGACCGGCCGACTGGTCTTTGTCAACGATTATGCCGAGCGGCTTCTGGGGTACAGCCGTCAGGAACTGCTTGGGGGCGGGGTGCGCTTCTGGCCGCCGGCCCCGATCAACCTGTCGGGCCTGCTGGCCCGGGCCATGACCGCCCCGGAGACGCTGGCCGGCGACATCCAGGAAAACGAGGTGACGGCCAGGGACGGCCGGCGCGTCTGCATCCATTGGGACAACCAGCCGCTTCTGGGCGACGGCGGCCGGCCGGAAGGCTGGTTGGCCGTGGGCACGGACGTCACGGCCCGTCGTCGGGCCGAAGAGGCGCTGGCCTCCCGGGCGTTGGCGGAAGAAGAATTGTCGGCCTTCGGCCGCGAACTGCTGGCCGACGCGCCCGGGGCGATTTCCCGGGCCCTGCGCCGGCTGCTGACCGCCTTTGGCGCGGCCCGGGCCCTCTGGTACGAAAACACCGACGACCCGGTCCAGGGACCGGGCTGCCGGCTGGCCGGGGAAGCCCGGACCGCCGGACTTTCTCCGGCTGGGGACAATCCCGGGGCGGCGTCTTTTTCCTATACCATCGACGGCTATCTTCTGGCCGATGCCATGCTGGCCGGGGAAGGCGCGGCCGGGCTGGCCGAGGATTTTCCCGAAGGCGGACAGAAGGTGCTTGCCGCCTTGGATTTCAGAGGATTCATGGCCGCCCCGGTTACGGTCAACGGCGTGTGGAGCGGCTTTCTGGTTGTAGGCGAAGGCCGCGCGCCGCGCCGCTTCAGCCGCCAGGAACAGACATTGCTGTCCACGGCGGCCAGCCTGCTGTCGGCCCATCTTTCCCGCCCCCGGGCCGGGGCGGGTTGAGCGGACGCCAGTCGGAAGGCATGCCCTCTGCGACGGCCGGGGGGGAATCATTCCCCCCGCCCCCCCGGAAGGGGAACCAGCGGACACCGCTGCGCAAAGGTGATGCGTCCGTTCCTCCTTTTGCGGAGGGTCCGGGAGGGGATCATTCCCTCCCGGCCGCCGGAGGCAGCCTTTCGTTCCCCTTCGCGTCAACCTTAATTGGGAACAGGCCTAGCCTTTGCGCCCGGCAACCGTGGGGTCGTGCCCCAGCAACCGCCGGAAATAGCCGGCAATACGCGAGAAATCGCCGTGGGCCAGAGCCGACGCGCCCTTGGCGGCCAGCCGGGCCGCCTCGCCGGCCACATAGGCCGCCCGGTACAGCCGGGTGGGATTGCGGCGGGCAAAAAAGGCCACCATCCGGGGCGAAAGCAAAAACCGCATGACCGGCCCGGGAATGTGCTGGAAGGTGAGCAGGTAGAGCAGAAAGGCCGGATAGCTGCGCCGGGGCGGAATGTAAAACGGCCGGCGATAGATCTCGGTTTCCTCGTCCACAATGCGGCCTTCGGCCCTGGCCCGGCGGTAGAGTTCGGTTTCCGGAAAGTAGACAAGGCTGGCCATGGCCAGCCCGAAGGGCTTGGGCAGCTTGGCCAGAAGCCGCACCGTGGCCAGCAGGTCCTCGTCCTCCTCCCAAGGCGAATCAATGATGACGTGATAATCCGGGGTCAACAGTTTCGGTCGGCGGGAGTGGAGCAGGCGCGCCCCGGCAATCACTGTCTCGTCGGATTCCGGCCGGCGAAAGATCCCGCGGATTTTCGGACTGCCGGTCTGGATGCCCATTTCCACGTAGCACAGCCCGGCCTCCATGAGGATGTCGAGCTTTTGGGGGTCCAGGGTGGTCGGCGAGGCCTGGCAGTACAGCGGCAGGCCGATGTCCTTTTGGTAGGCCGCGGCAAACTGGCGCAGCCAGTCCGTCTTGCGGGAAAAGAAGGTGTCGTCGAAAAGCTGTATCCCCTCGATAAACGGATACCGGGCCGTTATCCGGCGCAGTTCGTCCATGACGTGGCCCACGCTGCGGTGGCGGAAGTACGGCGTGCCGCCGCCCCGGAACAGGGCCTTGACCGTGGGCACGTTGCAATAGGCGCAGCCATGCGGGCAGCCCCGGTCGGTCATGGTGCGGTAGACCCGGAGCAGCCGCCCCCCGTGGTACGGGACCTGGGGCAGGGCCAGCCGCAGCCGCTGCGCGTCCAGGGGCACGATGCGGCCCAGTTCCGGGGCGTACACGAACTGGTTTTCCCCGGAAAAATCAAAAAACGGCAGCGCGTCGAGATCCGGCAGCAACGGGCGCAGGCCGTTGTCCACAATGGCCCCGTCGCGGCAGGCCCAGACCCCGGCAATGGCATCGGCTCCGCCGCCCCGGGCCAGGGCGGCCAGCAGTTCGTCCAAGGCGGTTTCCCCCTCGCCCCGGCAGACAAAATCGGCATGGGCCAGCGCCTCGGCCGGCCGCACCGTGGCATGGATGCCGCCCCAGATCACCGGGATGCCCAGTCGCCGGCGCACGGCCTCGGTGAGTTGGACGGCCCGGTCGAAATAGTTGGTAAAAAACGACACGCCGACCAGATCCGACCCGACCGCCAGTTCCAGGGCCGCATCGATGACGGCGTCGGGATAGCGGTAGACAAACGAGCCGTCTTCCTGGAGCAGGCCGATGCTCCCCGGGAAAAGGACCAGCCGGACATCGTGGCCGGCGGCCTTGAGGCTGGCCTGCAGACTGCGCACGCCAAAGGCCGAAAGATCCGGAGGCGTGGGGGAGAAAAGGGTCAACGAGGGCATGGCGATCCGAGGGCAAAAGGGTTTGCGTTGGACCGGTCGCGGTCTCCGATACGCCCGGGACGTCCGTTGCGCCTCCGCCTTGAAGGGGCGGCGCAAGCCTGATCGTTTATCCTCGAAATACGGAACCGTCCATGTCGGAGCGGCACGGCATCGCACCGTTTTTGAAAATCCCGGGGCGCGTCCCTAGTCTCGCGTTCTCAAAGAAACATGTCTGTTTTGTTGAGAATATGAACAACAAATAAAACGTGTTGCCGTATGAAATACCATAACGGAAATTCGCGAACGCGACCCTAACCATGCGCCTCGCAGATTTTGATGTCCAGGGCGTCGGTCAGGGTGACAAACCCCTCCTGGGCCAGCACCACCAGGATATCGCCGGCGGCCAGAAAGCGCCTCAGGGAAAACTGGGCCCGTATGTACAGGGTGACCGTGTTGCAGGACTCGGCCACGGCCAGCAGCGGTTCGAGATTGTGGTCGGTGGACAACGGCTGATAGTCCACATGCAGGCCCAGCATGGCGACCATGGCCCCGAGCACGCCGACCAGCACCACGTTGCCGACCTCGCGCAGGGTGTCCACCCGCATCTGCTCCGACGGATCGACAATGCCCATGGCTTCGGTCAGGCCGGTGACCAGGGCGGCGGCATCGCCATGGGAAAAGGCCAGGGCGGTCATGCCCCGCATGGCCCCGGAAAAAGGCAGGAAGACCGCCTCGCACACGACCGGGCAGCGGTTCGCGGCGGCGGCGGTCAACGTCGGCCGGTTCATGATCCGGATTTCCGGCGCCGAAAGCGCCACGTGGCTGTCGCACATGCGGTTGAGCGATTCAGCCGCCCGGCCAAGGCCGATGTTGATGCATTCGCACAAAAGATCCATGCGGGCTTCAAGGCTCGTCACGGCCGTTCCTCCTGCCGCGACTCAGGCGACCGGCCCTGTATACCCGACCAGGGCCGGCTTGGGAATTCCCTTGTGCAAGATCATCGGCTACACGCCGGCCATGCGCAGTGGCCCACGGGCGCGCCGGTACGGCGGCCCGCCCCGGCCCTGGCAACAGGCCGTCTACGGCAGATCGTTGCTTTCCACCTGGCTCCAGACGTCAAGCGGTTGTTCATTGGCCAGGGCGCGATCGACAAAGCCGTTGTTTTTGGCGTCGACGCGCTGCCAAGCGGTAGCGGCCTTCTGTTTGTCGTGCCAATGATCGATGAATTCCTCTTTCGTTATGACGCCGTCCTTGTTGTTGTCATAGGTGACGAAGACTTCATCGACCGAAGAGTAGGCCTTTTTTTTCGAGGCGCAGCCTCCGATTGCCGCCGCCAGGGCCAGACACATCGCCGCCGCCATCGCCTTGCGCATCATGGTGCATCTCCTTTGGGTTGCCATACAGAAAAACCGACTCTGCGCCCTGCCGCACAGCCAAATGCCGCATCGGGCCAATCCCACCGGGGCTCATTATGAAGCCTAAACAAAATACTGGAAAAAACCAAGCCGCGTCGTGTTTGCAAAGAAAAGAGCGGAAGATCCATGGCCGGCCCGTACGCCGGGCAGAGTCGAAAAGACTGGCATCTCAACGGGCGGAGGGAATCTGGCCGACCGGGGCGTCAAGATAGTGGCTGGCGAGGATGCCGCTTGTCGGGTCCAGACAGGGAACGCCGGCCAGTACGGGAAAGACCAGGCAACATTCGGGGCAGAACCAGTGGCCCAGATGGCTGACCAGGACCGTGCGGCAATGAGGGCAGGCGTAGCGCGCCGCCGGCCGGGGAAGAGGCTCCTTTTCCAGCAGGAGAAGAGTCGTCATGCCCCGGTCGCGCAGGGGCTCAAGCACCTCGTGACGCATTACGGCAAAGCCCAGGGCGCGGGCATGGCCAGGGAGATCGCGACAGTAGCGATGCCGGTCCATACGGGCGCGCTGTTCGGGACTGGCCAGCTCGTAGCAGGGTTCGAACAGGGCCACGTAGCGGGCGGCCACGCGGTGCAGTTCGGCCAGAATCGGGGATTCGCGTCCCCGGTTGGGTTCGATGGCGTGGGAAGTGAACACAAGATCGCAGGCGTTGTCCGGCAGGGGGATGTGCTCCATGTCGGCCATGAAGACGTCGGCGACAAGACCGGACCGGGCGGCATGGGCGACGGCCTGGCTGGCCCGGGACCAGGACAGGTCAAAGGCCCGGACAGTCCTGGGCGGCTTTGGCAGGGCGCGTACGACCTCGACCAGGGTGGTGGCCTCGCCGCAGCCGGCTTCGACAATGGAATCGAAAGCCAGGTCGCGCAGGCATCCGACCACGGCCTGCACGCGCACGGCCAGATGTTCCTTGGCCCCGGGGGCGTTGTTCATTCGGATGTAGGAGCCGGCCTGCAAATCATAGCTCAGGCGCACGGCCCGGCTGGAATTGTCGTCGCGGCCTTCGCTGGCCCGCAGGATGTCCATGATGTTGCGGCCGTCGGCATAGTTCTGCCGGAGTTCCCGCATGGTCAGCGGGGATTCTGGGCTTGGTCGGTCGCTCATGTGTTGCGCCCTCCTTTGGCGGCGGCGTCGAGGAGCAGGGATTTCCGGTAGCCCTCGTTGCGGGCGATGCCGGCATTGACGCCGGCCAGATCCGGCCGGGCGGCGAGCAGGGTCAGCACGTCCCTGGCCCGGACCGTGGCCGGGTCAATCCGGGAAAACAGTTCGCGCATGAAGGCCAGGTCTGCCGGCTCGTCCACGGTCCAGCGCAGATGGGACAGGTTCGTTTCCGAGGCCACCTGCCCCAGCCGGAAGCGTTGCGGCCGGGTCCAGATGAAGGGCATGACGTGTTCGCGCTCGGAAGGTTTGCCGGCCTCGCGCCAGGCCGCCCCCAGGGCGGCGGCGGATGCCGCCTCCACATCCAGGCCGTCGGGCCAGGACGGAGTGGGATAGGCCGTACTGACGTAATCGTAGCGCCCGGTGGCAAAGGCGGCCAGACAACGGTCGATCAACTCGGGATCGACCAGGGGGCAGTCCCCGGTGACCCGCACCACCACATCGGCCTCAACCTGTTTCGCCGCCTGAAAATAGCGGTCCAGTACGTCGCACTGGCTGCCCCGGTACACGGGAAAGCCCAGATCGCTCCCGACCGCCGCCAGCGCATCGTCCCCGGGGTCGACCGAGGTCACAAGCATGGTCTGGGCCACCCCGCTTTGGGCGGCGCGGCGCAACACATGCCCGATCATGGGCAGACCGGCCAGAGGGGCCAATACTTTTCCAGGCAGCCGGGTGGACCCCATACGCGCCTGCACAAGGGCCACGGTCTTCATGTCGCCAATCCTGTTGTCCGTTGGTTTGCGGCGTCCGCCACGGCCCGGAGAATCGTTTGTCCGTTTTGTCGCCAATCGGCCCGGGAAACGGCCACAGCCCGGCCGGCCTGGCCCATGGCCCGACGCGCTTCCGGTCCCATGGCCGCCAGCCGCTCCAGGCCGTCGGCCATGGCCCGGCAGTCGCCGACCGGGGCCAGAAAGCCGTTTTCGCCGTCCGTCACCCATTCCCGATTGCCGGGGATGTCCGTGACCACCACCGGCCGGGCGGCGGCCAGGGCCTCCAGCAGGGAAATGGAGCTGCCGTCGGAGCTCGAACAACTCAGATAGACGTCGGCAGCGACGTAGCCCGCCGCCATCTGCTCCGGCGAAAGCCAGCCGGGAAAGCGCATCCGAGCGCCAAGGCCCAGTTCGCCGGCCAGCCGGGCCAGTTCCCCGGCCATGGGGCCGTTGCCGGCCATGTAGAGAAAGAATTCCGGCCGCCGCCCGACAGCCAGGGCAAAGGCGCGAAGGGCCGTTTCAGGCCGGTAGAGCGGGGCAAAGGCGCGGTTGGTAAAAACCACCACGTCGTCCCGGCCAAGGCCCAGCCCGGCGCGAAGGGCCGCACCGGCCTCGCCGGCCGCTCCCGGGCGCTCCAGATCCACGCCCCAGGGAGCCACCGCCAGCCGGTCCGGGGCAAGGCCGCCGATAGCTGCGGCCATATCGGCTCCCGCCCGGGAGTCCACCAGCACCCGGGCCGCCCGGCCCAGGACAAAGGCGGCCGCCATCCTGGCCGAAGGGTCGCGGGCGGCATGGAGCAGCAGGTCGGAGCCCCAGGACACGGCGACAAGGGGCGCGACATCGGGCACGGCAGCAGCCAAAGCCACGGTATGAACCGGGCCGGCCACCACCACGTCCGGCCCGAAATCAGCCAGTATCCGGCCAAGCGTCGATCCATGGGCCGGCCGGCCGGCAAGGCCCGGGCACAGATCGGCAACGCCAAGTCCGGCCTCGTCGGCCGGGTTGCCCGGGGAAAACAGCGCGACACGGCCGACGATATGTCCGGCGGCCGCAAAGAGACGCAGGAAACGCGCGTCGTGGGGCGTGCGCCCTTCGCTGCAATAGGCAATACGCATGGGAGCCAGGGGCTTGCCGGCCGGCTCAGGCCGGGGAGTCGGGCCGGGCCAGGGCCGTGCGGTCGAGGTGTTCGCCCGGGGCCAGATCGCGGGCGGCGCACAGGCCGATCACCACGTCGATGTCCCAGGGATCGATGGCCCCGGCCGGAGCGGGCCGCAGCACGTCGAGATCGGCCCGGGTCAGGCGCTGGCCCTGGCGGATGGGCCGGGCGGCCCGCAGGCAGCGGCGCTGCACGACCACGGTTTCGGCTTCGTTGGCCTCGATCTGCTTGAGGCCGTGGCCCAAAGCCATTTCCAGTTCCCGGGTGCGGTCCACCATTTCCCGCCAAACCGCCGGGTTCAAAGCGAAACCGTGGTCCGGGCCGATGCGGCCATTGTCGTCGGTAAAGTGCTTTTCCACCACCCGCGCTCCCAGGGCCACGGCCCCGAGCACGGCGGCGTGGCCCGGGGTGTGGTCGGAAAGCCCCAGCACCAGATCGGGATACAGGGCGGCGTAGGTCCGCAGCACGTTAAGATGGACGTGGCGGAAATTCTCCCTGCTTCCCGTATAGTTGGTGTTGCACTGCATCAGGACCAGCCGGGGGTTGCGAGCGAGCAGCCGGCGCACGGCCCGGGCCACCTCGCCGATGTCGCAGGCGCCGGTGGCCAGCAGC
>JGI24731J21663_1002083_pt1 | contig 13060 bp, 10 predicted proteins | sample EPASupsiteHSE605_FD_21663 | JGI IMG/M metagenome (IMG submission 21663) | reverse complement strand
GACCGGCTGCGTAGCGCCGATTTCCTCATCTGCCCGGACCGGGTCAAGACCGGCCGGGCCCGCATCCCGCTCCCCCTCTTGCGGGCGCGCTCAAAACGGCTTGCCGCCATCGAGCAGTACGCCACCCTGGCAGAGCACGACTACGTCTTTCATCCCCGCGAAATCAAGTCGCCGGTCCTGGGCACCATCCTGGCCAGCGGCTGGCACGTCCGCTTCAGCCTGCGGTAAGGCAACCGGCACGTGGGGCTGGACATGGAACCAACAGCTCGATGAGAATCTGGGATATCAATCCGGGATATTTAAACCGTCAAAGCCTGCTGGGTGAACATCGAGAACTGCACGGGATTGTCTCGATCATGGTGAATGGCAAGAAAGGGTACGCCAAACACCCGGAAACGCTCCGCTGGATCGGCCATGGTTGGGCGCTGAGGATGCGCCATCAGTTGCTCGCCGCTGAAATGTCCCTGAGAAATTTTACCGATAGAACCCCTGTGGCTCTATCGGCAAATGAAGGGACGTGGCCGGAAGCATATATCGATGAGCCCAGGCAACAGTTTATAATTCTTGCAGATAAACACAAAGACAAGGAACAGGGCCGGATTCCCTTGCCTGAGAATGCCCAGCAATTATGGCGCCAGCATAAATATTCGGTCATGGCCCGCGACGTCAACCTGTACAGGCACATCGGCCAGCAGGTTGCCACCATGCCGGCAACGCAGGATTTTTCAGCGCTGGCCACAATGCTTGCGGAACTATTGAGAGTGCCTCCCGCAGTTGGCGGCATGAGAAATGCGTTGCAACATATGTGGGGGTATGTGTCTCATATGTCTGCTGCACGACAGGACATTGAGACCTGGTCGTTAACCAAATTGTTCAAGGAGATGCAGCGCGGTGTGCTGGCAAGCAAGGAACCGTATTTGATGGCATCGACTGCGTTGAGTGAGCTGCAAGTGTGGATAGAAAATGGATGAAGAATCAATGGGCCTGATTTCGCCAACGCTGGCAAGGATAACAGAATGGTGGGATGCCCCTGATTGCCTCTTTTGGGTGTTCTCGGTATTCTTACCTGGCTCCTGATATTGAACAGAGAAGGAACGAAAAACGGCATCCTGTTAATAATAAAGTTATGTGCTCAAAATAACCACGGTACTCTTACAAAATGTATCTGAACTTAAAAGAATCTGAACTTGAAAAACCAATTTACAGGATAATCCCATACAAACGGTTAATTGATCTATTCAAAAGTAGAGAAAACGTTTTGGTAAAACCTGATTTGTGGGACGATACTTTCGAGAACATTGATTTAAAAGCTAAATTACGTACAAAAGACGGAGAGATTTTTCAATATAACATACACGAAAGAATGTATGGGCAATGCTGGACTATGGAAAGAGCATCTGACGCAATGTGGAGAATTTACTCACCAAAAAAGCAAGGTGTTAGAATCAAAACAACTGTCAATAATCTTTTAGATAGCTTGTGTAACGATACAATAGAGCGTCAAAATTGTGAGCACTGCATCGGTAAAGTTGAGTACTTATTCGAAAAGGAATTGATTAAACGAGCGAAATCAACATTCGGGAATAACGGAGAAATAACTTTTGGTAACCTGTTCAAATCTTTACTCGTTAAAAGAAAAGCCTTCAGGCACGAAAACGAAATACGTTTAATGTTCCTTGACTGGGTGAATGGTGCAGGTTCAGAAAAACTGTTTAAGTATTCTATTGATCCTCACAAACTAATATCACAGATAATGATTGATCCAAGGGTTTCCTACGAAAACTTCAGAAAAATCAAAACTGATATTGAGAAAAAAACTGGATATAAAGGTGACATAAAAAGATCTCTTTTATATAGGCTACCAGAGGACATCGTTGTAAATATTGAGAAAATCAACACATAAGCCCGTAGGTTGGGTTGAGGGACGAAACCCAACGGGATGATTGATTGTTGGGTTTCGTTCCTCAACCCAACCTACCCGCTTCATTTTTTATGAGACAGCAGTGACCGAACAAGGCAAATCCAGCCGACGCAAAAAGTCGCGCGGCTGATTTGCAGCGTTAGGCACCCCACCTCAACCTTGGAGCAAACACTGCCATGATCTGGATGTGGATCGGATTTATCGCCTTTGTCCTGTTCATGCTGGCGCTGGACTTGGGCGTTTTTCATCGCCAGGCCCATGTCGTAGACGTCAAGGAGGCGATCGCCTGGTCCGGGGTGTGGATGGCCCTGGGGGTGTCGTTTGCCTTGATCGTGTACTTTGCCTACGAGGGCCAATGGTTCGGTCTGGGCACCGTGGTCGACGCGGTCGATGGCCTCGTGAACGACGGCGCCACCGCCACCGAGAAGTACCTGACCGGCTATGTGGTCGAGAAGTCGCTCAGCGTGGACAACATCTTCGTCATCGCCATGATCTTCAACTTCCTGGCAGTGCCCCCGCTCTACCAGCACCGGGTGCTGTACTGGGGCATCCTCGGCGCGCTGCTCATGCGTGGCGCGATGATCGCGCTCGGGGCCAGGCTGATCGCCGAGTTTCACGGGGTCTTGTACCTGTTTGCCGCTTTCCTGATCGTCACCGCCATCAAGATGCTGTTCATCAAGACCGAAGAACATGCCGACCCTGACATGAACATCGCGGTGCGCTTGGCCCGACGTCTGTTTCCGGTGACCGCCAGGTTTCATGGCCAGCACTTCATGGTCCGTGCCGGGACCACGGCGTCGCACGAGACCGAGACCCCCGGAGCACCGGTGGTGGCGGACGAGATGGTGGAGGCGGCTCGACCGGGGACATTGCTGCTCACGCCGCTGGCCCTGGCCCTGGTCATGGTGGAGACCACGGATCTGATTTTCGCGGTGGACTCCATCCCGGCGATCTTTGCCATTACCAGCGACCCGTACCTGGTGTTCACCAGCAACGTGTTCGCGATCCTGGGGCTCCGTTCGCTCTATTTCGCCCTGGCCGGGATGGTGCAGAAGTTCCGCTATCTCAAGGTCTCGCTCGCCCTGGTCCTGATGGTCGTGGGCGTGAAGATGCTGCTGGCCGAATGGCTCAAGATCGCCCTGGGCAAGCACTTCAACCTGTATCTGCTGCTGGTTGTGCTCTCGATTCTGGCCGTCGGCGTGGCCGCGTCGATGATTGCGGACCACCGACAAAGCAACCGCCCGGCAGGCCGATAAAACCGACCGTTGCCGGGTGCTGCCGGGGAGGTGTTTGGAACGTCCTGCCCAAGAGCCGGATTATGAAACACCTGTCGAGCAGGATAGTTGCGAGGAGTATTCGGTGGTGGCACGAGTTAAGGGTGCCATCGATCTGTTTTTCAAGATTCTGAATCCGTGAAAAACCATCAATAAAAAAGCCATGCCGGGCAGGGTGCATTCCATGCACCGCATGGTTTCATGGTGCGTGGAGCGCGTACCCTACAACCTCCTCCCGATCGGCCCAGTGCAGAGTTAGGGGCAGGTTTCCATGCTGACAGGTCGAGAACAGGGGAGGCAGTGCAAGGGAAGCATCCCTTTTGATCTCCGTCCCCGCCACGGGGAATCAACCAAGGGTATCGGCGATGGTTGACATAATAAAGCCAGCGGATACAATACATTGTGAATATCCTTGGCTCAGCGTGGAGGGGTGCCATTCCGACAGGATGAAAATTTCTCGAAGCGTTCCTCTGTTGCGTCAACGGCATGCCATCCTCTTCCTGGTCTCGGGATTTATGGGAATGATGCTGGTTTGTCCCCCACAGGGCGATGCTTTTCCACTGGGCACCGACTCCCCGGATCTCCAGTTGAGTTGGAATAATACCCTGCGCTACAATTGGGGGATGAGGATGCAGGAGCGCGATCCCCGCATCGCCAACAACGCCCTGTACGATCAGGGTGATGCGCTTTTTGGCCGCTACGACACGATCACCAACCGACTCGATTGGCTGAGCGAGTTCGACCTGAGTTACCGGGAGCGGTATGGCCTGCGCCTGACGGCCGCCGCCTGGAAAGACACGGCCTACGGTTCCTCCGGCCGCAGCAATCCGGACGCCCTGGGCACCGGGGCCGCGCCCACGAGTTATCNGNNCAACGAGTTCACCTCCCCGGTGGAGCGCGCGTATCGCGGNCCCTCGGCCGAACTGCTCGATGCCTTTGTCTTTGGCGCCTTCGATGTGGGCCAGACCGTGTGGAACATGAAGCTGGGGCGTCACGCCCTGGTCTGGGGCGAATCCCTGTTCGGCAGCGCGCACGCGGTCTCCAATTCCCAAGCGCCCAGCGACGGGATGAAGGCGGTGTCCAACCCCGGGGCATCGGCCAAGGAAACCGCGCTGCCGTCCAATCAGGTGTCCCTGCTGACCCAAATCAACCCCAAGATTTCCCTGGTGGCCCAGTGGGGGCTCGAATGGCGGCCCAATCGCATCCCGGAAGGCGGCACTTATTTCGGCGCCGACGGCGTGAACGAGGGCCCCAACGTCAACCGGCTGTCCGCTCTCGAAGGTGGCAGCGGCGACCTGGGGCTGGGGCTCAATTGGCGGCCCGCCTGGTTGGACGGCATGCTGGGCCTGTATTGGCGCCGCTTCGACGATAAAGGCGGGTGGCTGGCGCAGGCGGCCGGCGGCGGGCAGACGCGCGCGGTCTATGCCCGCGATATCGGGCTGGTGGGGGCGACGCTGTCGAAGAATATCGGCGGCTCTTCCGTTGGCGCCGAGCTGTCCTATCGCAGCGATGATCCCTTGGTCAGCGACGGCGCGGCATCGGCCGGGCCTGGCAACGGCTATGAAGGGGCCAGGGGCAATACCTGGCATGGTCTGGTCAACGGCGTGACCAGTTTCGGGCCCGGCCCGTTGTATGACTCTTCTATCCTTTCCGCGGAGCTTGCCTGGTCCAGGCTCGACCGGGTCACCCGCCATCCCGAGCTCTACCGGGCCGAGGGTTCCTTGCCTGCCTGCGGTTCGGACCCGACGATGCGCGGCTGCGCCGACAAGGACTTCTTGAGCCTGGCGGTGTCGTTCGTGCCGGCATGGCTGCAAGTGGCCCCGGGCGTGGATGTGGAAATGCCGCTGTTCTGCTCCCGCAACCTCCGGGGCAATGCGCCCTCCAACGGCGGCGGCAACGAGGGCTTCACCACCTTCAAGGTCGGCCTGACGGCAAAGGTCTATGTCCGCCATCAATTCGACCTCGCCTATACCGGCTATGACCAGAAAATCGCGGAAGCCCCCGATTCCGTCTTCGGTTCGCGCGTTCTCGGCGCCCCTTATGGCGATAAGGGCTGGCTTTCCTTTACCTATCAGGTGTCTTTCTAACCTGGGGATAGAGTGTGTCTTTCATGAATCGTTTCTTTTTGGTGGCCTTCTTGCTCTTGCTGGCGGGCGCGCTTCCGGGCAACAGGGTCCACGCCGGGGTCAGCGCGACCGAGGCCCTTCAGCTCACGACCACCTTGACCCCATTGGGTGCGGAAAAAGCCGGCAATCGCGCCGGCACCATCCCCGCCTACACCGGTGGCCTGCCCGTTACCGACTTTCCCCCGGACTTCCAACCAGGATCGGGGCGCTGGACCAATCCTTTCCCCAACGAACAACCGCTCTATTCCATCTCCGGCCAGAACATGGCCGAACATGCCGACAAGTTGAGCGAAACCTGCAAGGCCCTGTTGCAGCGATACCCAACCTATCGCATGGACGTCTATCCCAGCCATCGCAGCGTGGCCTATCCGGCCCAGGCCCTCGACAACACGCTGAAAAACGCCACCCAAGCCCAACTCGTCAAGGAGGGGCTGGCCCTGGAAGGGGCGATCGGCGGCATCCCCTTTCCCCTTCCCAAAAACGGCAACGAGGTGATGTGGAACCATATGTTGGTCGACAACGGGTATCCCGCCGAATACCGGGGCCGCAACTGGTACGTCGACAGCAAGGGCAACGCCGTCAATACCGGGGAATTGAAGGCCTCGCTGCAAAGCAACTATTACCACCCCGCCTGGAGCGCCGATGAACTGAAGCAAAACGGCAATGCCTTCTTCGAGGCGGCGTATCACTTCATTGCCCCGCCCAATGCCGCGGGGAATGCCGCCTATGCCGTCGACACCCTCGACCCGGTCGAACAACCGCGCCGGGCCTGGAGCTATTCGGCCGCTTCGCGCCGCATCCGCCTGGCCCCGGATTTCACCTACGATACGCCGATCGCCTCCCAGGGCGGCGTCACCACCTACGATGAAGGCTACCTGTTTCTCGGCAGGCTGGATCTGTTCGATTTCAAGCTGGTGGGCAAGCGGGAGATGTATATCCCCTACAACAATTACCGCCTGGTGTTTCAGTCCGGGGCCGCGCAGATCCTGACGCCCGAGCACCTCAACCCGGATGTGGTCCGCTGGGAGTTGCACCGGGTCTGGGTGGTGGAAGCCACCCGGAAACCGGGGAAAAAACACAGTCTCACCCGGCGGATCTATTACTTCGACGAGGACTGGAGCGGCGCGGGCATGAGCGACGCCTATGGGCGCAACGATCAACTGAGCAAGGGGATCTTTCTCGCGGCCACACCGCTCTACGACGTGCCCATGCCCATGGCCAGGTGCTATTGGGCCTATGATCTCCTGGAAAACATCTACACCGTCATTCAGCATTTCGGCGATTCGGGTCTGGGGTATCAGTTGAAACCCGAGGGGTTCCCGCCCCTGACCTTTACCCCCGATGCCTTACCGAATCGAGGCAGGTGAGTTGTGACCTGGCTTGAATCCCGGTTATGGGGGCGCTTGAACCTGGTCGCCCGGTTGTCGCTGGTCGTGGCGCTGAGCGTCGGCCTGGTGGCGATCGGTGCCGCTTATCAGTCCGCCCAACACATCGCCAGGCAGGCGCAGAACGATCTTGCCGCCGAGTACACCAAGCAGATGGACATGCTGGAGTCCATGGTGCCCTCGGCCATGCACCAGCACCACGGGGGGGATACGGCTGGACATCGTTTCGACCTGGGACAGTTGCAGGTTATGCTCTCCACCCATAAGTACGGCCCCGATGTGACCCGAATCGGTTTCCGCGATACCTCGGATGAAGTCTCCTTCAACCAGGATTTCACCGTTGCGCTTGAAGCCCCTCTCCTTTTTTCCCGGTGGTGCGGGCTGGAAGAAATCGTCGTCACCAGGCCGGTTATCGTGGAAGGATCGTATTGCGGCCTGCTTTCCCTCTCCATGTCGCCCAATCGCATCATCAACCAGGCCTGGGAACGGTACCTGCACCTGGTGCGGGTCCTGTCCGTTTCCCTGGCGATCGTCTTGTTCAGCATCTGGGTTGTGCTGCGGCAATCCTTGCGTCCCCTCCAGTCCCTGGTCACAGCCAGCCAAAACCTGGCGCACGGGGATTTATCGTCGCGCCTGGAGATAACCGGCAGTCCCGAATTGCGGACCGTGCTCTCGAATTTCAACCAGATGGCCGCGAATATTCAATCCACCCTGGAGGCGCTCCGCATCAGCGAGCAACGCTTCCGGGTCATTGTGGAGCAGGCCCCCGATGCTATCATTGTCTGGGACGTCGATCTGGACCTGATCGTCGATGCCAATGGGTGCACGGAAAAGTTACTGGGGTGCAGTCACGATGCGCTGCTGCACTCGAGCATCGACACGTTTCTTCGGCCCGAGCCCGATCGGGATCCGGTCGATGAGGTGGCCGGCGAACGCTCCGAATGGGAGCGGATTCTCAAGGGAGAATCGAGCCGGTCGGAACGAATGGTGCACCGACTCGACGGCGACGACGTGCCCTGCGAAGTCTGCCTGGTCAGGTTGCCGGATAGCAAGCGCCGCTTGATTCGTTGTAGCCTGGTCGATATCACGGAACGCAGACGGGCACAGAAAGAACAGGAGAAGTTGCAGGCCCAGTTGAACCAGGCCCAGAAGATGGAATCCGTGGGCCGGTTGGCGGGCGGGATCGCTCACGACTTCAACAATATGCTCAGCGTGATCATCGGCTATGCGGAACTGGCCCTGGACGAAGTGGAGCCAACCCATCCGCTCTATCGCGCCCTGCAGGAGATCTTTAACGCCGGCAAGCGTTCCGCGGATATCACCCGGCAGTTGCTGGCCTTTGCCCGCAAGCAGACCATCGCCCCCAGGGTGCTCGACTTGAACGAGACCGTGGAAGGCATGCTCAAGATGTTGCGACGCCTCATCGGCGAGGATATCAGTCTGGCCTGGTTGCCAAGTTCGGGTCTGGGGTCGGTGAAAATGGACCCGTCGCAAATGGATCAGATTCTGGCCAACCTCTGCGTCAATGCCCGCGATGCCATCGTGGGTGTGGGCAAGGTCACCATTGAAACCCACAGGGTGACCTTCGATCAAACCTACTGCGCTACCCATGCGGGCTTCACCCCGGGCGATTTTGTCCTCTTGAGTGTCAGCGATGACGGGTGCGGCATGGATAAAGAAACCTTGGGGAAAATTTTCGAGCCTTTTTTCACCACCAAGGAAAAGGGGCAGGGGACCGGCCTCGGGCTGGCCACGGTCTATGGCATCGTCAAGCAGAATAACGGCTTTATCAACGTGTACAGCGAACCGGGACACGGAACGACCTTCAATATCTACCTGCCGCCCCACGAGGGCGAAGTGGGAGAAAAGGGCGGCATAGCCACCACGACCACACCGACAGGACAGGGCGAGACCATTCTGCTGGTGGAGGATGAGATCGCGATTCTCGATCTGGGCAAATCCATGCTCGAAAAACTGGGCTACACCGTGCTGGCCGCCCATTCTCCCGGTGAAGCGTTCCGGTTGGTCAAAACGCATGCCGGTGCGATTCACCTGCTGATCACCGACGTGGTCATGCCCGAAATGAATGGCCGCGATCTGGCCGGTCAACTGCACACCTTGTATCCGGGGCTCAAAACGCTGTTTATGTCCGGCTACACGGCCAATGTCATCGCCCACCGGGGCATATTGGACGAGGGCGTGTGTTTCATTCACAAGCCGTTTTCCGCCAAAGATCTCGCGGTGAAGGTGCGCGAGGCCTTCGCCCAGGAGGGACGCAACCCTATGGCTGATGATGCGTAGCTCACAGTCCCTTGGAGACAAAGAGAACGCAGCTCCGGGAAAAGGGGAAGGAATCAGACGCCTCTGGTCCGGTCCGGCCAGAGCAGGGTGTGGAGCTGGAGTTGGAGACGGACCGGAAGGCGATATGCCAGGAGCCATTGCGCCAGGGCGGCGGGGTCGAGCAGCGGCCGAACCGGTGAGAACAGGAGCGGAATCGATGGCGGCAGGTGTTCCCGCGCAATCAGTGTCCGCGCCCAGTGGAAGTCGGCCTCGGAGCTGAGGACGAATTTGATTTCATCCCGGCAGCCCCGCCGGTTTCGTCCCCGCAGCAGTTCAAGATTGTCCGGCAGGTTGCGGGCCGCCATGCCGGAGTCCGGGCACTTGATGTCCATGATGATCCCGACCTGCTCCGGCACCTCGTCGAGGGGCAGGCTGCCGTTGGTTTCGAGCAGCACCGGCCGGCCACCATCGATCAAGGCCCGCATCAGCGGATAGACACCGACCTGGAGCAGGGGCTCGCCGCCGGTGATCTCCACCATGACATCGGGAGTGCGCTCGACCCAGGCGAGAATTGCAGCCGCATCCATCGACGTGCCCGTTTCTTCCCAGGTGTAGCGGGCGTCGCAGTAGGTGCAGCGCAGGTTGCAGCCCGCCAGGCGGACGAACAGGCAGGGCAGGCCGGCCCGGGTCGATTCGCCCTGGATCGAATAGAAGAGTTCCGCGACCTGGAGCGGCTCAGTCACCATAATAGATCACGCCGCTGGACTCGGTTTCCCGCACCTCGACGCTGTAGAGGCGGTAGCGTTCGGTCTGGAGCGGCGCTTTGAGACTGTGGAAGAGAAACATGGCGATGTGCTCGGAGGACGGATTGATCTCGCGAAAGGCCGGATGTTCATTGAGGTCGCGGTGATCGAGTTCGTCGACCACGGTGTTGACCGTCTTTTTCAACTGTTTGAAATCGATGCCCATGCCGAGATGATCGAGCCGGGTTGCCCGCACGGTCACCTTGATCTGCCAGTTGTGGCCGTGGGGGTTCTCGCAGTTGCCCGGATAGGCGCGCAGGTGGTGGCCGCCGGAAAAATGGGTTCGAATAAAGATGTCCATCGTACTCCTTGTCGATAAGGGGAGATCATTGCGAAGCGTTCCGGGGCGGGCCGGTGAAATGCGGCTTGCGCACCGTCTTGCTCAAATGGTAAACAGATTCCGTTCGCTGTCCAGAAGAATGCCGGAAGCGGTCAAGGTACCAGGAAAACCACTTCTGTGCCAGCCTCTCGCACCTTTCTCCTTGCAGGCCTTCATGCAGAGCCACTCCTTGTCGGAAACGCACCCACCCCACCTCGATCTGACCGACGACACCCTGTTTGGCGGCCGGCTGCTCTGCCGCCAGTGCCGGGAGGGTTACCGTTTTTCGGTGGATGCGGTCCTGGCCGCCCATTTCGCCGTGGCCAAACCGGGGCAGCAGGCGCTCGATCTCGGCGGTGGCTGCGGCGTGATCGGCCTGATCCTCGCCCACCGCTCGCCGGATATCACCGTCCGCAGTCTCGAGGTCCAGCAGGACCTGGCCGACCTGGCCGAGGCCAACGGCCGCGATAACGGCTTCGGTGATCGCTTCGGCGTCATCCGGGGCGATGTCCGGGCCATTGCCGGGCTGGTGGCCCCGGAAGCCTTTGATCTGGTGGTCTGCAATCCGCCCTATCGCCGGAAGGAGAGCGGCCGGATTAACCGGGACGATCAGGCGGCCCGGGCTCGCCACGAACTGCACGGCGGCATCGACGATTTTGTCCGGGCCGCCGCCTTTGCGGTCAAGAACCGGGGCCGGGTCGTTTTCGTTTACCCGGCCAGACGCAGCAACACCGTGCTTGTCGCCCTGCACGCCCGGCGGTTGACCCCCAAACGGCTGCAACCGGTCTATTCCTACCCCGGTGCCGAACACGCCTGCCTGGTGCTGATCGAGGCCGTCAAGAACGGTGGCGAGCAGCTCGCCATCCTGGCCCCCTTTTATATCTATGGCCGCAAAAACGGCGACTATGCCCCGGCCATGCAGGCCCTGTACGAGGAGGAGCCATGCTCGCCAAGGTGATCGGATGCTCGGTGGCCGGGGTCGACGGGCTCCTGGTCCAGGTGGAGGTCGATCTGGCCCAGGGGCTGCCTTCCTTTTCCACCGTGGGATTGGCGGAGGGGGCGGTGCGCGAGGCCAAGGACCGGGTGCGGGCGGCGATCAAGAATGCGGGCTATGCCTTTCCCCANCACCGGATNACGGTCAATCTGGCGCCGGCGGCGGTGAAGAAGGAAGGGACCGGCTACGATTTGCCCATGGCCCTGGGTATCCTGGCGGCGGCCGGTATCCTCCAGAGCAGTCTGCTCGAACAGACCGCCATTGCCGGCGAGCTCTCCCTCGACGGTTCGGTCCGGCCGGTGCCCGGTGTGCTCCCCATGGCCCTGGCCGCCCGCCAGGAAGGGGTCGACCGTTTCCTGGTGCCGGCGGCTAATGCCGCCGAAGCGGCCATTGTCCAGGGGCTTGCGGTCTACGCCATCGAACGGCTCGACCAGGCGGTGGAATTTCTCGCCGGCCGGACCGCGCTCAGCCCCCTGGTCATCGATCCGGCCGAGCTTTTTGCCCGCCACGACCGCTATCCGGTCGACTTCGCCGACGTCAAGGGCCAGGAGTCTGCCAAGCGGGCCATGGAGATCGCCGCTGCCGGCGGCCATAATCTCCTGCTTTCCGGCGTGCCGGGGACCGGCAAGACCATGATGGCCCGCCGGTTGCCGACCATCCTCCCGGACCTGACCTTGGAGGAGGCCATCGAGACCACCAAGGTTTTTTCGACGGCCGGGCTCTTGCCTGCAACGACGCCGCTCTTGGTCACCCGTCCCTTCCGTTCGCCCCATCACACGGTCTCCGATGCCGGCCTGATCGGCGGCGGCCAGATNCCCCGGCCNGGCGAGGTGTCNCTGGCCCACAACGGNGTNCTNTTCCTCGACGAGTTGCCNGAGTTCAAGAAGCATGTGCTCGAAGTCCTGCGNCAGCCGCTGGAAGACGGTACGGTGACCATCGCCCGGGCCGCGACCAGCCTCAAGTTTCCGGCCCGATTCATGCTTGTTTCCGCGATGAATCCCTGCCCTTGCGGTTTTTTGGGCGACCGGGTCCGCCCCTGCACCTGCAACCCGGTCCAGATCCAACGGTACCGCAGCCGGTTGTCCGGGCCGCTCCTGGACCGGATCGACATGCACATCGAGGTGCCGGCGGTGCAGGTTAAGGAGCTGATCGGCCAGCCTGCGGGCGAGTCCTCGGCCGCCATCCGCGAGCGGGTCAACCGCGCCCGGACCCGGCAGCGGCAGCGGTTTGCCGGAGCGGCCAAACTCTACTGCAACGCCCAGATGAGCGCCAAGGAAGTAAAAAAATTCTGCCGCCTCGATGGTGCCTCGGCCGACCTGCTCAACCAGTCGATCACCCGCCTGGGGCTTTCGGCCCGGGCCTACCACCGCATCCTCAAGATCGCCCTGACCATCGCCGACCTGGCCGGAGCCGAAACGCCGGCCACTGCCCATGTGGCCGAGGCGATCCAGTACCGCCGCCTCCAGTTCGACCTCTAGCCTCCCTTGCCGCCCGTCGGCGGCTCACCCCTCCAGCGCGGCCCTGACCCGATCCGACAGCTCCTTGATGGAAAAGGGTTTCTGGAGAAAATCGACGCCCTCGTCCAGCACACCGTGATGGGCGATCACATCGGCCGTATATCCCGACATGAAGAGGATTTTCAGTTCGGGATGGAGGGCGACCAACCGGGCAGCCAACTCCTTGCCGTTCATTCCGGGCATGATTACGTCGGTGATCAGGAGATCGATCCGGCCGTGGTGGTGTTCAACCAGGAGCACGGCCTCTTCGGGGGAAGAGGCGGTCAGCGTCCGGTAGCCCAGTTTTTCCAGCATGGTCCGGCCGAGAAAAAGGATGCCCGGATCATCCTCGACCAACAGCAGGATCTCTCCCTGTCCCGGCTGGGGCGGTTCCGGAGTTTCATCCTGGTGCCGGACCGCGCCGGGGGCGGAAACCGGCAGGTAGATCGAGAAGGTCGTCCC
>JGI24731J21663_1002076_pt1 | contig 13087 bp, 10 predicted proteins | sample EPASupsiteHSE605_FD_21663 | JGI IMG/M metagenome (IMG submission 21663) | reverse complement strand
TACCATTGAAAAAAAATATAGCGTAGGCATACTTCCCCTGAAACACACCCACCCTATAATAGATAGTTATAGAGAGAGAAAGAAATTATTTAATTATATTATTTGATATCGGGGTTAAATTGCTTTAATATTCTTTTATCTTTGTAAATATCGTTTGTATCTTTGTAAATCTCATTAAGTAACCTTTCATTGAATATAAGTTGTTCACTTAATTCTTTTGTAAAACTTTTTAAGAAATAATGATAATTTTCCTGTTTGTTTATAGTTATAGTCGGTAAAATATTATTCAGTAATTTAATTAAGTTGCTTTGCTCATTAATGTATCTTAAATTCTTTATTCTAAATAAACTAAGAGTTTGTATCTTATTATCAATGAATAAAACATAATGATGGTTATTTATGTTGTTAATCTTGATTGGTATAAATACCATATCACTGTTTATTGGGATATTGTGGGCTTCACTTAGGAACTTTTTAAGATTATCATTGTCTAAGCCTTCATAGAACATTGGATTTATCATAATATCAAAATTAAATTTATCTAGAGTCTCAGATTTAATTTCTTCCTTTTTTGATTCGGCTTTAGGTTTAATTTGAGCAATGAACTTATATTGCCCACTGTTTCTAATTTCCCATTCATTCTGTGAGGGTATAAACTCATCATTTATTAATTCTTTGGCTCGGGGATGGTCTAAAATGTCCCTATGTGATGTGATATAGTGGTTACCTTGTTCTTTTGCTTCGTCAAACTTGCCAGATATCATTTCTAGTAATTGTTGATTCTCGTATTCGTGTTTAAAAGCTTCTTTTATGTTATTATCCTCATTTATATCTCTTTCATCGATATTAATCATGTTAATACATCTCCTTTTAAAAAATTTAGAGGCATTTTAATTGTGCCTTACTATAAGGCCTGATGAATTTTTGGTTACGCTTTCGTTGTTTTGAATCGTTAAAACCTTCAATAAAGTTTATACAATAATCATAAGTTGATATAGGGCAAATTAATGATTTAAATACCTAAATAACAAATTAAAAACTATATTCACGTGTTATTTGCTAAATTAAGGTAAATTATAATATTACAATTAAGAAATTTCAGGGACATCAGGTTTCAAAAAAACTGAATAAAAATGTAGTGGCTTAGTCGGGTTAAAAAATAGGTGGGGGTAGTTGGGTTTTTTTCGGTGGTAGTGGGGGTTATTTAATAACTCTTGAAATAGTGGGATGTCAAAAAAATATCTTACCCGTTTTGAGTTCATTTATCAATCTTTATCTTAATTTATGTTGAATGAATTTCGTTATAGACATATATAACGAACTTCAAAAAATATTTTAAAAACTTCAAAAAATGTATATAAAACTATTATAAACCACCTAAAACAAATAGTTGGTATAGGTGAAACTATGTCAAAACCACGAAAGAGAGGTAGACCTAAATCAAAACAACAAATGGAACAGATAACTATCAAGTTACATCCTAAGATGTTAGAAGAATTAAGGGAATTATCAGATAAAAGCTATAATCCTATGAGTTTCCACATACGCCAAGCTATCGGGGAATATCTAAAAAGAAAATAATAAAAAAATCCTTTCTAAAGTTACATCCGAGTTACATATACTTCGTTAGAAATGGACTTATAAGATGGGAGCGTAAATTCAAGTGGTCCAGTTACCTCTTGATCAGTCACTATTGCAACTATCTTAAATCTTCGACCCTCATCTCCGGAATTTCCGAAATATGCATTACTTGACCATGAACCATCACTTTTAACTGGAATGTTTATAGGTTGAGATGGGGTAGGCTGAACGTACCATCGATATGGGCCCTTGTTATATTCATTACTACGTGTTAGTGGTTGTATTAGTAGATAAACTTTATCACCTTGATGGATTTTTTGAACTGTACCACTTACACTGGAATTTTCTTGTACATAATCGCCAGTATTTGGAGTATTAATTGTCACTACAGACTCTGACTGACTAATGACTATTTTTAATTTACTCTTTTTAACAAGTAATGTGCCCCCAACTGGATCTTGGGATATAACCCTGTTTAGTTGGGATGAATTTACAGGTTGGTATGAAATTTCTGCAATCAAATCATTTTGTTCTAACATATTTTTTGCATCTTCTGACGTATAATTAATCAAATAAGGAGCTGTAACAAGGTCTGACGAATAAGAATAATATGAAAAACCAATAGTAATAAAAATATATATGCTTATTACTAATACAAAAAACTCAACTGGAACTTTAAAACGTCGTCTAATATGGTATATTAATGTGATAATGAAAATTGATGACATTAAAACTATAAAAAAATAAGAATATAATGCAGGTTGATCTGTAAATAACCTCGAAAAAAACGTTATGATTATACTAACCAACAAAGAAAGGGATATATAAATAATTAGTATTTGTTTCATACTTTTATCGTTATTCATCATGTCACTTCTCTTGTGGAATTGTATAAAATGCTATCATGGTTGGATATAAAACATTAGGATCTAAAATGTCACTTTTTTCAGAAACAATACCATATACTATTATTTTGTTTCCTCGTTTTATATTAATGTCACCTTCAACGTACACAGCCATTTTAGTAGAATTATCACAATTTACATCTAAAGTAAATACATTAACGTCACCAGTAGGAGTTACATCACTAACTTTACCCCTATACCAAACTCTTTTTCCCAGATAAGATCTATAATTTGTTGTCAAATCCTTAAAAAGAACTTCTTCACACGAATTTATAAAAATAGTTTCATTATTTGTTTTATTAATACTTGTATTGTTTAAATCTTTCATCACAGAATTTTCAATTACATAAGGATCTAATATCATCAGCGTTAACAATAAAAGAAGTACACAGCTGTAGGTTTTTATGTGACAATCTTTTCTAGTTTTATCTTCGTCGGTAATAAGTATTACCAAGGTGGTAATGATAACATTTCCAATAACAGCCATTGCTTGAAAGACCTGATCGGCTAAAATATTCAGTATTATTAAATTGATTATTATGAACAAAAAAAACAAAAAAGTACAAACCGTTAAAAGGATTCTTTCCTTAAACGTAAGCTTTAAACCTATTTTTATTTTCCTTCCGAAATCATTTAACTGTCCTTTTAAATCCATTTAGTTACCTCTAACACAGGCATTATCCTAAAATTGAATTGTTGTTATCAGCTCACAATATTCTCGTTATGATTAAATAAATCAAAGTAATTAATAAAGTTGTAGGTAATTGTTTCAAGAACAGATGCAAATACTCTAACTGACATTAATTCGCAGGTAAAAAATCGAATGAATGTCTAAAAAAATACTAATAAAAAATAATAGCTATTTAGTCTGTTTGAAGTAAGATTATTTAAGATTTGTAGTTCACTATCGTTTTAACTTATGTTTACTTCTGTTAGTATATTTACGAACTATTTTTTTATTAGTGATTACTTTGTAATTTCCCTGTTTCTCTTTCTATTTATTATATTGAAGGTCAAATCTACTTTTTTTATATTTTTCAGAGTATATCTAGTTTCTTGATATTTTTAGGTTGATTGTTATAGATTAAGTGGTTTGTATTCTATTGTTTTTTATAACTATCACGTTTAATTGTATTAACCTATAAAAATTTGAATTGTTATCATTGTAACCATTATTTTAATGACAGCGAACGCTAATTTAAATGAAGATATTTAGTTGATAATATTCCCTTCTGCATTAAACTTGATATGAGACGTTAGAAATTTATCAGGTATTCTTAGATAGATCTCTTTTTTGTATGGTTTAGGTCTGAATAGATCCATTGGTGGTTTAAGTATCTCAGGTTTAATAAGCTCTGGAGTTTCCTCACATATCGTTAATACACTACTCGAAAAACAGGAAAAATCTATTTCCTTAGTAATGTCTGTTTGAGTATAATAGCTTCGAAATCAAGAATTAACTACCCCCAATAGTGTCTGTTTGATTGTAATACATATAATAGATTTTTAAATATAATAAGTAGTTTATCCTTCTAAAATCGAATATAGATAAACTTAAATTAAGTTTCTTAATCATAAAATGTAGATATAAAGGAGTTAATTGTAATGTGGATGGTTTCTCCAATATTATGTGTAGTAATCCCCTAATTGCATACGATAGTAAAATTTAAGGTTAGTTTATTAAATACATAATTTATTAGATGGGGTGGTTTAGTGTCTGAAGTTCCGGCTGAAATTATTGAATTAGTTGATAAATTTGAACGCAACATAGAGGCTTATAAGAATACTGGTTACAAAGAGGAGCAACTTAAACAAGAATTTATTAACCCCCTCTTTAAGGCTCTTGGGTGGGATGTAGATAATGTTTCAGGAAACGCACCCCAATACAGAGATGTTATTTTTGAAGATTCAATAAAGATTGCTGGTGGAACACGAGCACCAGACTACTGTTTTACAATCGCAGGTAGAAAGATGTTTTTTGTTGAAGCCAAAAAACCTTCTGTCAATATAGATAAAGACATTAAACCATCATATCAACTTCGACGTTACGCATGGAGCGCTAAATTACCACTTTCCATTCTCACAGACTTTGAAGAACTCGCAGTATATGATTCTAGATCTCGACCCAAAAAAACAGACAGAGCAAGTGTAGGTCGAATAAAGTATCTGAGCTATAAGGATTATGTTGACCAATGGGATTACCTATACAATAATTTCTCAAAGGACGCAGTATTAAAAGGATCATTCGATAAGTACGCTGAATCAACCAAAAAGAAGAGGGGAACAACTGAAGTTGACCAAGAATTCCTATCAGAAATAGAAAATTGGAGAGTACTATTCGCCAAAAACATTGCACTACGTAACCCAGAACTTACAGTTGAAGAATTAAACTATTCAGTACAGCAAACCATTGACCGAATTATATTTTTAAGAATGTGTGAAGACCGAGGAATCGAAAAATACGGTAAATTACGTTCCTTACTTGATGCTGACAACATATATAAAAGGTTTGGTGATGTCTGTAAAGATGCTGATGCTAAATACAACTCAGGATTATTCCACTTCTCACAAGAGAAAGCTAGAACTTCAGAACCAGATGAACTTACTCTTAACCTCAATATTGATGACGGCGTATTTAAATCCATTTTCAAGAGCTTGTACTATCCCGAAAGCCCTTACGAATTTTCTGTATTACAACCAGAGATTCTTGGTAATGTATATGAACAGTTTTTGGGTAAAGTTATCCGTTTAACCGACGGACACAGAGCAAAGGTAGAAGAAAAACCAGAAGTAAAAAAAGCCGGCGGTGTTTTTTATACCCCCCAATATATCGTAGACTACATTGTGGAAAACACAGTAGGGACATTATGTAAAGGAAAAACACCAAATAAGGTTTCAAATTTGAGGATTTTAGATCCTGCTTGTGGTTCAGGTTCTTTTCTTTTAGGAGCATATAAATATCTCCTACAATGGCATAAAGATTATTATTCAAACCAAAAAGATAAAAAACGGCTCAAAGACAAAATTTATCAAGGGAAAAATGGTGAATGGTTCTTAACGATCCAAGAAAAAAAGCGAATACTCCTAAATAACATTTATGGAGTAGATATAGACAGCCAAGCCGTTTGGGTTACTAAACTGAGTTTATTGCTGAAAGTACTCGAAGGAGAGAATAAAGATGTTATCGAATCCCAGCAAAAGCTCTTTAAAGAAAGAGCATTGCCTGATTTGGGTAGTAATATCAAATGTGGAAATAGTTTGATAAGTCCAGATATATATGATGATCCAGATTTAAAACTATCGGGAGCAGATATAAAGAGAATTAATCCTTTTGACTGGAATAATGAATTTAAAGATATTATCGATAATAGTGGCTTTGATGTTGTCGTTGGTAATCCCCCTTATGTTCGCCAAGAGACCTTAAAAGATTATAAACACTATTTCCAAAACCATTATGCTGTTTATCATGGTTTAGCAGATTTATACACTTATTTTATCGAAAAAGGAACTAATTTACTCAAAAAAAATGGTTATATTTCATATATAGTTGCTAATAAGTGGATTAAAGCAAATTATGGGAAACCACTTAGAAAATGGTTGCTCTCTAAGAGTATAGAAGAAATTATTGATTTTGGAGACTTACCAGTATTTCTAAAGGCTGCTGCATATCCATGTATCATTAATGTTATCAATAGAACCCCTAAAACAAAAATTAAGGTAGCCCATATAAAAAATCTAAATTTTATTAGTTTAAAGGATCAGGTTAAAAAAGATAGTTTTTATGTGAATTTTTTAAATCTAGATGACGAAGGTTGGTCGCTAGTAGACCCTGAAACACAACATTTACTATCTAAACTGAATTTAAAATCTATTACTCTTGGTAAATATTTAGATGGTGGTGTATATAGAGGAATCACAAGCGGATTAGATAAAGCGTTTGTAATTGATGCTAATACTCGAGATAAAATAATTAAAGAAGACCCTAAAAGTCAAAAATATATAAAACCTTATATGGTAGGTAAAGATGTAAAACGTTACATATTTCCAATAACGGAGAAATATTTGCTATATATACCTTGGAATTTTAAAATTAACGAATATACCGCAATTAAAAATCATTTATTGAAATTTAAAGAGAATTTGAACCGAAGACCGGAAGTTAGACAAGGTCGATTTAAATGGTTTGCTTTGAGTAGATATGCTGCTGATTATTTCGAAGAGTTTGATAAACCTAAAATAATGTACTTAAAATTTCAAGTTAAACCTGCTTTTACAATGGATTACAACAAATATTTTCCCAATAGTGCTATTTGGACGATTCCAACAGATGACAAATTTTTATTAGGAATACTAAACTCGAATACAGGATGGTTCTTAATTTCAAATTACTGCACAAGGATACAAAATGGTTATCAACTTATCTTCAAATATTTAGCTAACATACCTATCCCTAATATTAGTTCTAGTGATACTGAAAATGTTTCTAATCGTGAAAGGCTCATTCAATTAGTAGAACAAATTTTAAATCTTAATCGCGATTTTAAATTAACTAAATCGCCACACGATAAAGATTTAATTCAGCGACAGATTAATGCAACAGATAAACAGATTAATACATTGGTTTATGAATTGTATGGTTTATCTGAGGATGAAATAAGTATTATTGAAGATAATTTGGGGTGATTTAATGGGAGTTCCTGATTTTCAGAGCATAATGTTGCCTTTGTTGAAATTTGCATCGGATAAAAAAGAACATGCGATTAGAGAGGCTATTGATAAACTCGCTGAAGAGTTTGATTTAACTGAAGAAGATAGGACTGCACTTTTACCAAGTGGGATGCAATCTGTATTTGATAATAGAGTGGGTTGGTCAAGAACTTATCTTAAAAAGGCAGGTCTTCTTGAATCTAAAAAGAGAGGGTTTTTTAATATTACTCAAGATGGGTTGAAAGTTTTAGATGAAAATCCTACGAAAATAGATATTGATTTTCTTATGCAGTTTCCAGGTTATGTGGAGTTTAGAACTGGGGAAGTTAAAGAACCTAAACCCCCTAAAGAGTTAACACCCGAAGAAACCTTAGAGTACAGTTATCAGAAATTAAGAAATGATATTGCTCAAGACTTGATAAATAACGTTAAATCATGCTCTTCTGAGTTCTTTGAGAAACTTGTTGTTGATTTACTACTTAATATGGGATATGGTGGTTCAAGAAGAGATGCTGGTCAAGCTCTGGGTAGAAGTGGGGATGGTGGTATTGATGGTATCATCAAAGAGGATAGATTAGGTTTAGACACTATCTATATTCAAGCTAAAAGATGGGAAAATACTGTTTCCAGACCTGAAATACAGAAATTTGCAGGAGCTTTACAAGGACAACAAGCAAAAAAAGGAGTATTTATCACAACATCTACATTTTCTAAAGGTGCTCATGAATATGCTTCAATAATTGATAGTAAACTTGTTTTAATTGACGGTGAAAGGTTATCACAGCTCATGATAGATTATGATATTGGGGTATCAAAAATAAAATCCTACGAACTTAAAAAAGTTGATACAGATTATTTTTCCGAAGATTAATATGATCATTTTTTATGTCGGATAAAATCATTCATAGCATCTTGTAGAGCTTTTTGCCTGGAATTGTAACCATTTTATTACATACATCATCGAATTCATTCACTAATTTTTTCGGTAATGAAACTGCCATTTTTATCATTGATAACCTCCTTAGTAATAACAATTATAGAACCAATATTATATAATACTTTAGATAAGACATTTTATTACAACTTAACAGTTATGATAAATTTATATAATTCAAAATATCATAGTAACTAGAATTTGGTTAATATGTTTCCAGGTTGAGAGTTAAAATAATACAATCATAATTATATGGACTTGTGGTTTTTAATAAGTAAAACATCGTGAAATAAAGGATTTAAGGGGTTAATTTTAAATAAACTGAAAATAGAAATAAGGCAGGTGATTGATTGAGTGAAAAAAGAGATTTACTGGCCATTGGGCATACTGCACTTGATTATATAATTCAGGTTAACGAGTTTCCATTACCAAACTCTTCCACTACCATTAATAACATGCGCACCTTCCAGGGAGGTGCTGCTGCCAATGTAGCCGTGGTTGCATCCTCACTGGGTCTAGAATCTTCCCTGGTGTCGGCAGTGGGGGGAGATTTTTCAGGATCCGAATATCAAAAACATTTAGAAAATCTCAATATTAACGTTGAAGACATGATAATTGTGGAGGATGATAAAACACCGACTGCCTTTGTTTTAACCGATGCCAACCATGATCAGATATTTTACTTTTACTGGGGAGCTGCAACCAGGTTTAAAGAATCCCCTGTTCCTGTCGAGGCCATTAACAATGTTAAGGCAGTGCACCTGGCAACAGGAGATCCCACCTATAACCTCAAGTGTGGTGAATTCGCCAGGGAAGAGGGTAAAGTAATATCATTCGATCCAGGTCAGGACTTGCACATGTACTCATCCCCTGATCTTCTAAATGTTCTCAACATATGTGATATTCTATTTGGAAATCACCATGAAATCGGGCGTATTCTGGAAAGCATCAACATGGACATTGACCAGTTAAGAGATTATGGTCCCTCAATTGTGGTGGAAACCAGGGGACGGAATGGCAGTGTTATTTACGCAGATGAAAAGATCAAAATCGATGCTTTGGAACGTTACCCTACTGATCCCACTGGTGCCGGTGATTCGTACCGGGCAGGGTTCCTCAAATCATACTTAGAAGGTGAATCTCTGGAATACTGTGGTAAATTAGCTTCCGCTGTATCTTCATTCATTGTGGAAGCAGAAGGATGCCAGACTAACGTTCCAACCATTGATATGGCCATAGACCGGATGTCAAGTATCTGAAATAGATACGGAATGAATCATTTAAATCATGCCAACATAATTATAATAATAATTCAATAGATTCAATAAGTCAGATTACATAAAGAATTTTCAATAAATTACAATAGCAGAATATAATAAAAAAAATCCAATAGGTTCAATGGGAATAATCACAATACTAAGGATTTCATCCACAATGATGATTTCGTTCCATATTCTAATTCATTATTAATTAATGAATTTTCAAACTTTAAATGATCCCAGATTATGATATAAAAACCATATCTATTTTTATGGGTAAAATATAGAAATCAAATTAGTATTAGTATTAATCAATTGCTGGGGGCTTCTCCTAATTTGTGAATCCCCATAGCTAATGTACGTTTACAAAGTTGAACCTAACACGGTGATTCTATGACACAAATGGACGACGCACGAAAAGGGATAATAACTGACGAAATGAAATCCGTCGCAGAAAATGAAAATGTTGACGTTGAATTCATCAGAAAATCTGTAGCCAAAGGGACCATTGCTATTCCCAGTAACAAAGGAAGGGAAGTAAAAGCAGTTGGTATTGGAGCAGGACTCAGAACCAAAGTTAACGCCACTATTGGAACTTCAACCGATATATGTGACTTTGATATGGAAGAAGAAAAGGCCAAAATTGCCATGGCAAATAACGCTGACACTTTAATGGAACTCTCTGTAGGTGGAGACCTGGATGAGATCCGTAAAAGAATTCTAAAGGTATCTGACATACCAGTAGGAAGTGTGCCAGTATACCAGGCAGCCTTTGAAACCATCCGAGAAAAGGGTGCTGCCATCTACATGGACGAAGATGTGATGTTCAAGGCCATTGAAAAACAGGCCAAAGATGGTATTGACTTCATGGCCATTCACTGTAGTGTGAACATGGAAACCCTCAAGCGCCTAAAAAGACAGGGCAGGGAAGGCGGACTGGTGAGCCGTGGAGGAGCATTAGTATCTGCCTGGATGGTGGAAAATGAAATCGAAAACCCACTCTATAAAAATTTCGATTACATCCTGGAGATCGCCAAGGAATACGACTTTGTAATGTCCATGGCCAATGCCATGAGAGCTGGAGCCATTGCCGATGCTACTGACCGTGCCGGAGTTCAGGAACTCATCATCCTGGGTGAATTAATAGACCGGGCAAGGGAAGTGGGAGTGCAGACCATTGTAGAAGGTCCTGGACACATCCCACTNAACGAGATNAAAGCTAACGTNGTTATNCAGAAAAAACTGTGCCGTGAAGCNCCNTTCTACATGTTAGGACCCATAGTAACTGATATAGCCCCGGCNTACGATCACATAGTTTCATCNATNGGTGCNTCCCAGTCNGCNGCTGCCGGAGCNGANTTCATATGNTANGTTACNCCTGCNGAGCACCTGGCACTCCCTGGACCTGAAGACGTGAAGATGGGAGTNATAGCCAGCCGGATCGGAGCCTACGTNGGTGACATGGCCAAGGGAATACACAACGGNGAAAAGGATCTGNNAATGGCCAATGCCCGTAAAAAACTTAACTGGGAAGCCCAGTACAACGCAGCCATATGTCCANGTGATGCCAGGGCAATCAGAGATGCCCGGCCACCAGAAGATCCTGACACTTGNACCATGTGCGGAAGTTACTGTGCCATNAAAATCGTGAATGAATGGCTGGATGAAGCTTCAACTGAAGTTTTCGAATAAGATTCATCCCCCATTTTATTCCTTTTTATTTTATTATTACACAATCATGATTTTTTTATTTTTGTAAGAAGGTGAATTACTTGAAACACTGGACTGAACGAATTGCATCTGATTTAACTAACTGGGACGTTGAAAAACATGTTGTAGCCAGTGGAACATCAATATCTGGCTCCATACACATTGGAAATTCCTGTGATGTTTTCATCGCCAATGCTGTGGGTAAGTCCCTGCAGAAACTGGGTGAAGACTCCAAGACCATCTGGATTGCCGATGACCACGATCCTCTAAGGAAAGTACCCTATCCTCTCCCTGAATCCTACGAGAAATACTTGGGAATTCCTTACTCCCAGATACCCTGCCCTGAGGGTTGCTGTGAAAACTTTGTGGAACACTTCCAGAAACCATTCCTGGAAACCCTGCCCATATTCGGAATAGACTTGAAAACCTATTCCGGGTTTAAAATGTATCAGGATGGTATCTATAACGATTACATTAAAAAATCACTGGAAAGAGCTCCTAAGATCCGGGAAATATTCAACCAGTACCGGGAACACCCCCTGGCTGAGAACTGGTTACCCTACAACCCCATATGTACCGAGTGCGGCCGGGTGAACACCACCACTGCCTATGACTACCAGGGTGACACCGTATACTACCGGTGCCAGTGCGGTCATGATGGTGAAATGAACATAACCTCTGGTAATGGAAAACTCACCTGGCGTGTGGAGTGGGCGGCCCGTTGGAAGATCTTCGGTGTGACCTGTGAACCCTTTGGAAAGGATCATGCAGCCAGTGGCGGATCCTACGATGTGAGTAAAGTCATTTCCAAGGAGATATTCAATTACAGGGCACCTTATCCAGTTCCTTATGAGTGGATCACCCTTAAAGGCGATGCCATGAGCAAATCCAAGGGAGTTTTCTTCACCCCTGGACAGTGGTTAGAGATTGGCTCACCTGAGACCCTGAATTATTTCTTGTTCCGCAGTAAACCCTTGAAACATAAGGATTTCGACCCGGGGATGTCTTTCCTGGATTTCATTGACCAGTATGACCGGGTGGAGAGGATCTACTATGATACTGAGGAAGCAGCTTCAGAGAAGGAAATGGAGAAACTTAAGAAAATCTATGAAGTGTCCCAGATCAACATGGCTGATTCTGCACCTTTCCAAACATCCTATCGTTTCCTCACCGTGGCCAGGCAGATAACTGATGACCCGGAGAAGATCTTCCAGGTTCTTAAGAGAAACTCTCAACTGGGTGAAGACATGGAAGGTAAGGAATACACTGACTTAGATGAGGATACCCGGAACCGCCTTGGGTCACGTTTAGAAAATGTGGAAAACTGGCTGGAAAAGTATGCCCCGGAATTCGTGAAATTCAATGTCCAGCAAACATTACCCGAAGTCCAGTTAAACGAAGCACAGGAAGTATTCCTTCTCAAAGTAGCAGATCTGCTGGAGAAAAATGATTACAATCCCCAGGAACTCCACGACCAGATGTACCTCATTCTCAAGGAACTGGGATTAAAACCACAGAAGGCATTCCAGGCAATTTATAAGATTATAATTGGAAAAAAACAGGGCCCAAGGGCTGCTTCATTTGTGCTATCCCTGGACAAGGATTTTGTGATTAAAAGGTTCCGTAAAGAGGCATAAATAACCTTTTTATCACATTTTTTAGGGTTATATTTTTAAAAAATATCAAAAAATAACCCCCTCCCAGGAAATATCCTTATTAAATATGAAATAAGTATCCAGAAGAAATTAATTGGAGGAACTGTTTTTGAGGGTGAAACTCACAGAAAAAGATGTTCTTAATCCTTTAGGCAAAGTTAAGGGAAAAAATATCGCCTTAAATCATTTACCCTACGATTTTGATAGAGTTTCCGTGGTGGACAACACCAAACCCGGGGCAGATATTATCCTGAAGGTTCTATCAGAATCAATGGGTAACCGGGAACTGCAGTGGGTTCATAAGCCAGCAGGGGCACCAGCGACAGATTTTCAGAT
>JGI24731J21663_1002054_pt1 | contig 13234 bp, 11 predicted proteins | sample EPASupsiteHSE605_FD_21663 | JGI IMG/M metagenome (IMG submission 21663) | reverse complement strand
ATGCGAGCCGTGCGATCGCGGTCGACCGGCGGGGAGACGCGGTCCCGGTCATGCACGCCTGCGGCCACGACCTGCACATGGCCGTTCTCGCCGGGTTCGCCCGGGCCATGCAGGCCCTCCGGGGCTCGTGGACTGACAAGTATGGAAGGAGCGTTTGACATCTGTATAGGGACGCTACAAATATCCGGGTGCAGCCGATCGCCTTATTCTCGTTTCTCATTATGGGAGCAGATGACCGCGGACGACCCGACACACCGACACATGTTCAAGTTCATTGAAGCATCCGGTTTCATGCCGAAAACTCCTTGTTCCTACAAACGGTCTCGCCTGGTTGTGAGAGGTCGATCCTACTGTCATGCATCAGCGCGGTCATCGTTATCAAGCGCCAGAATTATGGCGTCACCCCTTTCTTCGCCCAGGCATCATGCCGGCTCCGCCGGGTCTGGGCCTGCTTCCCTCGTGTTTTTTCAGGCGACGAATGCCCGTGGTCCACTGCGATGAGCATGGCAAACTGGATCACGCCGGACGGATCCTGAAACCGCGCGCATCGAGATACACCTGGAATGTGGCCACGAAGGCACCAGCGACTCTTACTTAAAAAACGGCTCTTGAAGATCCAGATCATTAAACAATTGCGAATCTTAACAGGATAGCCAAGGAATACCGGGACGTGATCCGGTCCCTGTTTGCCTTTCGAGCTCGTATGCGGAGTGTCCATGGCACTATAGGAGCACGAGCACGTTCATAAGCACGATCGCTCGAAACACGGACGACTCTCCCACTAAGTACTACTATCATTCACCGAGGACGAACCCGCTGCCAGTCAGCTAGCCGCCCATCTATCTACCCGGAAGGGGTCACCGTGGCAGCGTTAGCCGCCTACTCCTGATTGAGGAAGAACTTCTCGAGCGGGCTTTATACCCAGCTTTCGATTAGAGAACGGGAAAAGGTAAGCTCGCGTTAATAGCTATTCTCAATAATTTATTCATAGATGGCGAGCCATATGATGTCTGGTAAATAAGGATGGCTTGGAACACATCACAGAATATTTTAATAATATCTATTCTATTAGTATCCTTTTTCGCTATTCTTACTGTCATTTTTCCAAGTTATTCAGTATTGACTCCTTTATCTCAATCTGTAACTATGATTTCAGGAGCAATTACGATCTTACGTTATCTTTCGGAGCGGAGTGCTGCCAAACCTGAAAAGAACACAACACTGCCAGTAAAAGATAAGATGGGTATGCACCATTTTCCTTCAGTTGATCCATCCAGTACCGAAGTTCATGAATCGTCGCAAAAAAACCCAACACCCCTAGTATCAAAAGATCAAACAGGTACGCCCCCTTTTTCTCCGGCTGATCCATCCAGCGCCGATGATAGTGAATCAAACGAATCATTATCTTTTATCGGAAATTCTGAAAATGATTCAGATTCTGATACTTTTACAGTAAAATTAAAATCCCACTCACCAAAAGAAATTTCATTATCTATTAATGCTTTTCGGGAATTTGATCAATTGTTGGATCATCTGTATGAATGGATTCGTCGAAACGGTTATAGAATTCGACCTATCCATTATGGAGATGAATGGATTTTAATCAATACAACAACCAAAAAATCAATACCCAACTTCCGGATGGAACAAAATGGTAAACCTGGCGATTGTAGCATAATTGATACTCGACCTTTAGGTGATGTAGGTATTGTTCCTGGAAGTAAATTGGAGGTACAGTTAGCCTCAGACTTATTACGGGCTCCTGTTGTGGAAAGTGAAAGTAATCCAGTGGATACTTCAGACTCTAACATTTTTACTGTCGTATTAAAATCCAACCTACCAATTGAACTTTCGTATTCAGTTAATTCTTTTGATGATTTTGAACACTTGTTGGATACTCTGTTTGTATGGCTTCGTTCGAATAATTATAGAGTTCGACCCTTCCATTATGGAGATGAATGGATCTTAATCAATACAACAACCAATGAACGAATTCCCAACCTCCGAATGTCATCTAAAAGAAAATGTAGGGATAGCAGCATAACTGATACACGACCTTTAGACGTAGTGGGTATTGTTCCTGGAACTATCTTAGAGCTAAAACTGTTGAAAATGGTCTAACGATTTCGAAAAAATGGGGAGGTGAAAAAGCATGGATGAAACAGTTATTATCGTTTTCGGGGGAAATAGCTGGGAGAGAGAAGGCTCCATTATCTCTGCCGCTGCGGTCGCAAGATCATTGGATAGACTGGGTATATCTAATAGACTTGTTGAATTTCCATTGGAAACATATGTTCTCCTTCGTAGCTATAAAAAACCTATTGTTTTTAATTGTATTCACGGAAAGAATGGCGAAGATGGCACTCTCTCCATGTTATGCGATATGAATCCTATCCCCTATAATTTTTCTCGTCCATTTGCTCATCTTCTTGGTTATAATAAGTTAAGATTTAAATCTCTGGCTCATACGATGGGAATCCGTACACCATCTGTTCTGGATAAAATGGAGGTTTTGAGTTCGAAGTACCCTCTGCCAATTGAAGAAAAAAGCAACGGAAAAAAATATATATTGAAGCCCAATTTTGGTGGTGGAAGTTTAGGAGTACAAATTTTATCGACGAATGATAATTTGGAAACGGTAATTAATTGTCGTGAGAGAAAATTCGATCCGTTTATTATTGAAGAATTTATAGATGGGAAATTTATTACCTGTGCTTTAACCGGTGATGCCGATAGAGACTCATCCCTCCCTCTTTTAGAGGCTAGCTTTAAAGGCGATTTTTTTGATTACGTTAGCAAACATGATGAAACAAAACGCCAATATATTTTACCAGCAAAAATTTCAAATAAATGTGAAAAAGAAATTCGGGAGATATCATATAGGATGTTTTCAGCAATGGGTTGTGATCCAATTGTCAGATTTGATTTCATCGTGGACAATAATGAAGTGCCTTTTTTATTAGAGGCAAATACTGTCCCGGGCCTTGCAGAAGCAGGTAATCTGGCTACAATCTGGAAATCTTCCGGTCGTTCTTACGACGAATTAATTGAATATTTGTTTAAATCTTCCAGATAGTACGTTTACTATGGCCAAAAATAAAATTTTTGTTATTTATGCGGGTTCTATCGCTGAACGAGAAGATCTTGATGATGTCTCACAGCAAGTGCGGAGTTGTCTTGATGACCTTGGATATATTTCTGAAGTAATTTGTGCGTATGATTATCCACCGGCGGCGTGGAACCTATCAGACATATCCGCTGGACTTGTGATACTGTTAGATCCCTATTATGAGGTCAATGGACGTGTTTTTGATTTACGAAGACAATTTGATGTCCAAAAAATTACCTATACAGGACCAGGATATTTTGCTTCGACGAAAACTGCAGATAAAGTAGAATGTAAAATATTTCTTAATGATGGTATTATCGCGATGATTCCAAATAAAATATGCCATTCATTAGATGATTTTCGAGATTTTATTCGTAACAATACATCAAACGCATTTGTCGTAAAACCCGTCGATCGTGGTGGTGGTCTCGATGTGTATCATATCGAAAGAGCAAATATTGATGAGGAAATCCCCCCACTTCTATTATCGAAGTATGGAAAATTTTTAATCGAGAAATATATCCCTGGACAGGAAATATCAATTTCGGTTATCCAGCGTCCTTTCGATGGAAAAATAATTACATTTCCTCCGGTTTCAATCGTTCTCAAGGGTTATACCATTTTTAATGCAGAGGCAAAGAAAGATCCGAATTCTCGTATTATTACAATACCAGCAAAAATAGATTCGGATCAAAAAGGCAAATTATTAAATTTCTCTACGCGGGCATACAATCTTTTGAATTTTAGTGGTTTGCTCAGAGTTGATTTTCTCGAGTGTAATGGTGATCTTTTTTTCCTTGAGGCCAACTCCTACCCTACATTAGGTCGTAACCATGGTTTATCTGTTCCATCAGCAAAAACTCTCGGATATGATCAAAAGGAAATAATCAAATGGTTAATTGATACCGCCACCAAAGACGTATCTTACTAGAGAAATAAACATGAACCGGGCAGTTTTACCCAAATCGTACCAATTGATAAAAATGAATCATTTTTATGAGTGGCAAAGGCTGGGAGGGGAAACATATCCTATTTTTATTCACCAGGTTCGACTCTGATCGTGATTTTTGGCAAACATGGGCCTGCTGCACAGGGGTGCAGACTGCCCCGCATGATGCCGCCCGAAGCCACACCTACATTTACGGGCTCTCCGTCTAACCGAAAGAATACTGTGTTTTGGCTGTTGCCGTCCTTGCCGTCACGTGAGGATTCAAGGGGCCGCTGAGGCAGAACAAGGTCTTCCGTAACTTCATCCCGTATTCCGCAGGTCCTTTTTCTCCAATAGAGTTTTACATACTCCGTTCCCAACAGCTGGGGTGTCTTCCAGAACTCTGGCGTCATATTTATCACCAGCACCGTCACCGTTTCTCCCATCTGGAACCGTAGTTCCCGGACGCCGCCGAATCGGTAGAACGTTGACTTCAGGGTTGGGTTCTGGGTCTGCTTCTTCGTCTGGCCGGTTACGGCTACGCCGATTTCTTGCGAGTTCCGGCTCAACCGGAATTCGATCATTGTATAGATGAAGAGGCAGGGCACCATGATCATCGCCAGCGCCTGGATCCGAGACAGTATCTCGAGAAAGATCTCCGCCAATCGGAACGAGGATTCCTTGAGAAAGCGGAATCCCCACTCCATCGTGAGAAGCCGTTCGAGAGCTGGGTCTTCGGGAGGTACGCCCGCGAAGAGAAAGCCCTGGTGAACGCGATCATCGAGTCGCATCTCCAAGGGGTCTCGACACGCAAGGCCCAGGCGATTATCTCTCATTTGGGGATCAACCAGCGGTCTCCGTCCTCCATCTCCCCGATCGCGCAGGACCTCGACGACCAGCTTATGACGTTTCTGAACCGATCGAGCAGGCGCTCCCTTATCTCTTAGTGGATGCCTCGAACTACAAAGTCAGGCACGGTCTTCGCTATGTCTCGAAGGTTCTTCCTGTCATCGCCGGGGTCCGGCATGATGAATGTCATGAGATTCTCGTTGCTCGGATTGCCGCGTGTGAGAACGAGGCGGTCTGGCCCGGTCTCTTCGACATTTTATTTGAACGAGGCCTGAGCGGCGTGCAGTTCGTCATCTTCAATCGTCACCAGGTCATCCAAAATGCCGCAATGATCGCATTCGTGAAAACCTCCTGACAGATGTATCATGTACATAAAACCGGGCGGTCCTAAAGTACGTCTCGAAGAACGATCAGCAGGAGTTTTCCGAGCTGCTTGGGGAAGCGTACGGCAACGAACAGCGGTGCAAACTCTTGTCGCTACCCTCAGCGCCCAGGGATCCCAAAAAGCAGCGACGATGATCGAGTTTTTTCCACCTGGGTTGCTTAACCATACGGGATTCCTGAAGGCCCATGGAAAACGGATCCGGACGACCAAATTCATGGAACGCGTAAACCAGGAACTCAAATGAAGGACCAAAGTCGTGGGAACCTTTCCCTCGGAAGAAGCACTCATGAGGCTAGCTGGATCGATCCTCGAGGACATCAACAAGGAGTGGGTCACCGGCAAAAAGGATTTGCTAACTGAAGAGTGATGGTGATCCCCGGATTCAGGGTCCACGGGAAATTACAGCACTTCTGAGACACTACCTAAAATGTTAACCAGAATTGTGATGTGGTAAAAAAGGGTACACTCATCTCCTCGGATAATGATTGCCATAGAAAATTTATTTGAAAACAGACTATTTTTGGTTCCTTTGAGCTCATTTGACCCCGGGTCCACCGATCAAAAAATGTATGCCGGTTTTCTTGAGACGCATGTAAAGCCAGGTTTGGGAGATTTATTTTTATCCTCAGTTCGAACATGTGATGTTCTCGAATTTCTGACAGGGGAGACAGTGCTCGGTTTTGATCTTCCCACCAACGCCTGCAGTGCTCTATGGGAAAATGCGAATGTATTGAAGTCCTTCGTTCATCAAACTGGTGCTGAAAAACTGATGTTCACGAAAGAAGGGGCGTGGTATATACCGCCCAAAATGCGTGAAACATGGGCATGTTATAAGGAATACCTATTGTCGGAATACAACGAAGGGCATCCGGCTGGACTCGCTGCAATCGTCTGCGCAAGAAACGAGCCCATTCCAGCTTTTGTCGACGGTGTTCAGCAGGGTGGATTTGAAATCGGCGATTACCACGCCTTCCTTTCGATAATTGAGTTGTCCAGTGGGAGATCTGTTGAGCTCCATCAAACCTTTATGGGGGATTCGACTAAGTTCGCATTTCGCCCTGGTATAGTCGGGGTGAATCTGAAGATGGCTGAAGAGTTATATCATGGTAAGAACGCTAAAGACTCCGGTGAAGCAGCAAAGTATCCTGATGCGATCTCATATGCCAATGCTAAAATTAAAGACCTGAACACGTATCTTGATAATGTCGGCATGCTTGGGCACAATCTCACTGGGCTCGTATCGTACCAGTGTGAGATGATCGGCGATCCGACCCATGCCTGTAATTGGGATGGAGAAACGCCAGGTTGTAATTTCAATTATATCCCAGCTCTCACCGTACTATTCGAATTAACTCAGCTGCAATTGAGTGTGCTCAAAGCTGATCGCCTGATGGCGATCGCAGAGTGTAAAAAAATCCCCGCTGTCAACAGCCCGACCCAAGATCAGAATGAAAAAGACTTCATTCCCGCAACCGTGCCGGCTTTTTTCCCTGATGGCACACCACGATACGTCAGAACGAAAATAAGGAATACCAGCGAAAGGGTTGAAGTTATTTTTAAAAATGCAATAGATGGTTCGAATGGCGCGATACAAGTTCAGCTGTTCCGGATGACAGTTCCCGATGGAGACAAACGGCAAGTTACCATGCCCTATAACCATTATGGTAATGTCGCTGGGTATGGATATCCCGGCGCGGCAAATTGCATAGGTGCCATCATTAACATTATGAAAGGAATCGCAGCTGGAGGTTGCATTGATAAAAATCCTTTGCATCACTTTGGAAACAGCGTTTTCCGAATCAACGGCTTAGCACGAAGTATTCTTAAAAAAATCCGCGACATCGTTCCTCAAGAAATTCATCTACAAGGCCGTTATTGCGGAAAAGTGAAGATTTACGCCATCAATGATGATCACGGGCCGATCAAGATTATCGATTTCTGTGATGTAATGGCAATGGCAATTAATGCCCCTTCGCCCTTCTCTTTAAAAAAAATGACGCCCCTGGGGTTCACAGGAAAAAATGCCAAGATAGCAATTGGCGCGCGGGAAGGTGCTGTCAAGGCGGGAGTCAGGCCCAAAGCCGACGAGCTTCTCCTGTTTCCAACAGGAACAGTAGGTGATCTGCTTATACGGATACTGCACCATTCCACGGAAACTGATGCGTAAATGCTCGAAGATCACGTGCGTTTACATCGGATCTTCAATTTCGTTTATAATGCAAGGACCGAAGCCATTCTTTCTATCCAGCGATGGTTCACACCGATTTTCGGAAAAATTTCATTCCGAAAGGTCATTCCAAAATTAATATCCAGGTAGGTCCCTTAGGCCCCTTGAGTTTTTATGAGGTGGATGATGCGTTATGGGGGTTATCCAACAGTACCTTCCTCCCCTGAAATCACATGTCGGACATTCTCATGGCGATGAACGTGAGCTATTCATTGGTATTCTGTTCGTTCTGTCCACCGGGTGTACCTGGTATGCTCCTCGTTAGCATGGGCTCAAATCTACTGTCCATCGCTTTCATCTCTATCTCTGCTACAATCGAATCACGCGATTTTCGCCGTGATGGTCCAGCATGACTATGCTCTCGCCGATCAAGGTCCCTTCTGCAATGCGATTGATACCACGATTTCCGGAAAAAAGGGAGAGTGATTGGCTATGGCGGGTACCGAAGGCTCCGTGGTTCGAAGATCAGTCCTCTCATCGAACGCCGGACTGGGCGCAGCGCCCGATTCGCTATCACTGGCGAATGTTCGCGATGCGGCGAGACCTATCATCCAACGCTCGCCGCGGATTGCAGTCCGAAAACTCGTTCCCCCGCTGTGGACGACTCGAACGATCATCCAGAGGATTGGTGGTGGTCGTATGTGCGCTCATCGTGTGGAAAATTTTGGGATAATCTCATTGGATGACGGTCATATCGACATTGAAGATCACGCGGACATTCCTACCCCTCGGGGGCTCTGGATAGTCGGAAATGCCAGAAGCGCTGACGAATGAAAAAGGCGCGAAGGAAAATGGGGGCTAGATGCCGAGAAACCTTGTTCCTTCAGAAACATGGTCCAAAGAGAATCTAACGTTTTTCTCGGAATGTACAGACATAAAAACCTGTTGTATGTTTTGACTAATGTCCATTTTTAAATACAATTTTGCCATTCGAGAAAAGCGTTCGGGAAAATCGGTTACAAAAAATAAATCCCTCCCGAGCTCTTTTTGAGGGTTCGCAAGTCCACTTTTTATTATGATATATTTAGCTTTTTCAGCGACGGCTGTTGCACAATCTAAAATCTGAACATTCGGATTACAAATTTTACGCAGACTAGATAATAATAACGGAAAATGCGTGCAACCTAACAATAGTGTATCGTATTCAGATTTTAATTGTCCAAGATAATGGGAGATTACGTTTTCAGTCACTAAACCCTCACACATTCCTTCTTCGACCAATGTAACCATCAGATTACAGGGTAACATCTCAACAAAAATATTTGGATTTTTTTTATAAAAATATTCTATGTAGGCGTTGGAACGCACAGTTCCCTCACTTGCTAAGATCGCGACATTTCCAGATCGCGTCACCTTTGTTGCTGTTTCCACACCCTCTGTAATAACCCCAGAGCATAGTAAATCCGGAAATGCATCTTGTACAGCATCAAGTCCATAAGCTGACGCCGTGTTGCAAGCTATTACTAAAAATTTAATGTTATGGGAACACAACATTTGCGATGCGCTTACTGTATACTGTTCAATCAATTCATTACTTTTTGTCCCATATGGTAAATGTGCTGTATCTCCGAGATAAATAAAATTTTCATTTGGCAAAAGATGACGGAGAGCACGATATACCGTTAACCCCCCAACACCAGAATCAAAGATGCCAATGGGATCCGATGGCGATACCGACTTTGGTATTTCGTCTTTCATTTTCTCAACCGCGTTTTAAAAATACGTTTTAAACCAATAAATAAGGATATTGTTTCATTAAACCACCGATCCTTATCATTTTCGAGGGATTAATAGCCAAGAATCTTTGCCCCTTGTGTGCTACTGCATAACGTTGTATCGACTGAGCATTATGAAACATCGCTGGTTACAGCGTCGCTATGTTTTTCTCCTCACCGACTCCTTCCCCATATGACGTATGATCAATGGAAAAGGCATCATCCGATTTATACAAAAAATGGGCCACCAGAACATCGCAATTCGCACAGGAATTAATCAAAACTGGTCCTGCGATCCCTCACGTGGATACGGCGACCCCTCGCCGATGAGGCAGTATCTCAAAATCGCTGTAATTCCCCAGCGATTTATCTCCTGGAATCAGGGTGAATCGTCCATCATCAAATGTCCTCCAAAGAAATGCAGAGATTTCGGCACATAAAAGACTAGAATTGTCAAAGGGAACGGGGAACCTTTGGCGAATGAAAGATGATAGGGAGATAAATTGATGAATTACTAAAAGTAATAATAAATTAATTGGTACTTAGTTTGATAAAAGTCTGGTTCTGAGCTTTAATATAACATTCATTTTAAGGATCATCCTTATCCCATTCAAACGAAACATTATGTAAATTTGTCATAAGTTCGTATGTTAGGCGACCACTGACCCTTGCTACTTCTTCAATAGCAAGACCCTGTCCCCATAATGTAATTTCATCTCCAATTTTAGCATTGGTACAGGGACGGAGATCGATTGCTATAGTATTCATCCCAACTTGAATTAGTGGGCAATGCTTCCCATTAATTTGAACCTTCCCATTTATTTGCCTGCGTGGGTACCCATTGCCATACCCTACTGCAGCAAATCCTACAGGCATATCCTCAGGACAAGTGAAGCACGCTTGATAGCCAACATTATCTCCATTTTCATATTTCTCAATATCTATTAGTTTTGATAGGAAGGTCATGACTGGAAGAAGATTAAGTGACTTGGCTGAACGTCCTGCTATCGGAGACCCCCCATAAAGAGCTATTCCTGGACGTACCCAATCATAATGCATTTTGGGGAATGCGATTATGGCTGCCGAATTACAAATACTCTTCTCCCCATGACAATTTTGAACAAAATTTCGAAATGTAGAGATTTGTATTCTGTTCAGAGCATGGTCTGGCGTGTCGGCACAAGCAAAATGAGACATTATACCTACTGGTTTAATGACTGATGGATGATTAGATAAAAATTGAAGAAATTGTTCCGCTCCTTTATCTGGATAGAATCCCCTCCATCCCATACCAGAGTCGAGTTTCATCCAAACTTTTAACAGTTTGGGGATTTTTATTTGTTTCAGTAATTGGATTTGGTAACTACTGTCAAAGACGACAATAAATTCCTCTCTTGAGGCAATGTATAACTCTTCAGTTGTAGATACACCATCGATCAACACAATCTGGGCTTCGATTCCAATTTTACGTAAGGCCATTGCTTCGTCAATCGAGGCGACCCCGAGTGCTTCAACCAAACCGTCCAGTTTTTGAGAAAATTGGATTAGACCATGGCCGTATGCATCATCTTTTACAATGGCCATTATGTTGGCTTCCGGCGCTTTCGCTCTAATCACATCAAGATTATGCCGTAGGTTAGATTCAGAAAGTTTACAATATGCTTTCATTGCCATTGTTCTAGGGCCTACAATGATATTGAATTAATGATATTATGAAAAATGAATTGATATTTGAGCCCTTTGACTATCAACAAGATATTACTTTTTATCATGGCACTGATAATTTGTACATCTGAAAATCTTTTCCTATCACGAGACACATAACTCCTGCTAAGTTTATGTAAGATCAAAAAATTTTCCCTGAAAACATACAATCAAGGAAGTTAACAGAATCTGTTGTGGTTACTAATGCAATTTCTCGATTTGCTTAATTCCTTTGGTCATCTTAATGAAGCGATTGCTAACTATAATTTAGCACTTGATCAGGGACGGGAAAATGGATCAAACGTAGAAGTCTGTCAGTCTTTATTCAATTGTCTCGATGAGATTCAAGTAGAATGGGAGTATCAAAAAAAAAGGGAATTTCGGGATGGCAAAGCATTTTCCGAAATGATACTGGATGTTTTAGAAAAGCCCCAATTAATAGAGACATTTTTGAATAGTAAACAATTGCAAAAATTATCTGAATTACGCCCTCCAATGTTGGAGCATAGGATCTTGCGACAAGAAAATTATCAATCAGATCAGAGAGTCCTTCAAGATTTATTTATTGACGCATCTGAACAACATCTTATCTTGAAACAACTAGTCAAAAAATTTCGTAAAGGGAAAGTTGAACCTGTTGATGTTCTTGCACAGACCAACCTTGTACTTTATATTATTAGATCCATTCTGGTCCATCAGGAAAAAATAACTAGTGGTCTGGATTTGCCGAAAAATGAGATCGATCGGCTCGTATCAACAGCAATTATTCCTCTCCAGGTTCTTTTGATCGACTTGCTGTTTAACAGAGCGAAAAATAAATTTGTATCCTATGGAACACTGGCTCCTGGTGAAAAAAACCATTTAAAAATATCACCACTTCCCGGTACCTGGGAAAAATGTTCAATTAACGGATTTATCGAAAAAGACGATCGCGAGCTCCTATATTTCACATGGATTCTTAACGGTAGAATAATTGAGGCAAACCTCTTTATTTCCGAATCCCTGCCTAAATATTGGGATTATCTTGACAGGTTTGAAGGGAGTCGGTATAAACGTCGGTTGATTCCTGTTCAGAAATTTGATGGAAAAATAACGGTAGCGAATATCTATTTGAAAAATATGGATCCATGATGAATAAAACTACTTTCGGAAAGATCCTGTGGAATAGCCAACGAGAGTAAGGCTAATTTCAACATTGAAGACAGCGTCTCGATCTTTCAGACAATAACTAAAAATTCCAGCTTACCTTTATCTGTTGTCTGATTATTCTCTGAGAATACGCATGTTGGGGAAACACCTGTCGATGCTTGCCTCCACCGTCAGCTCGTCGTAGGTTCTGGAGTTGGTACCCTAGTGTTCCAGCGATCCATGTGCCGTGACGGAGGGAGCAGCGATGGCAGCTTTGTTCAAATAATATCTGATTAAAAATATTCTGATCTTTCTGTTTCAGATGTTGACAGAGTAAAAGGAATTTACTGCGGAAGGTTTGACCCCCATTGAAGAGGTCCGGCTCTGCATCGACATCCTGTTCTGCGATCCATGCATAGCTCCTCGCCTCGATCGAGCGGGTCCCGGTCAACCTCGCCCGGCTGTGGATGTTCTCGAAGACCTGTTCCTCCTATTGACCAAACTCGATAAAGAGGCTACCCCGTTTGTCAGCGACCCGGTCCTAGGGCGGCGGGTGAAGGCCGCTGTTGCTGTTAGGCTCGGGAGCGATGCGGTCGAGGACGTCCCTTCCTCGTAGGGGGGCGAGGACTTCGGGGCTTTCAGCGAAGTCATGCCACCGGTCTCGCTCTCCTACTTCATCATCAGCTCAGGGGAGGGGCGGTTGCGCAGCCCTACCTTCGGCCCTGACTCCCTGTGGTAATCAGGACGAGGATACTCGCCCTAACGGCCAGGGCACCGAAAATGTGTGACTTATCGGATCGATCGGTCAGGGCAAGGGTTAAAACGACGGTCGCAAGGTTCCCGACTCGGAGAAGGAACCAATCTTCGAGCAGGGTGTTAGCAGGAATGTCGGACTCCGTCTCCTGATCTATGACATCCTCTCGATCACGGGGATCACGATCGCCGAAACCGATCGATCCAGCCAGGGGTGCAGTTCGAGATCCGGGTGCCGCGCGGCGCCGATCGCCCTGGCCGGCAGGCATTAGGAGCAACGATCGGTTCAGAAGGCTTGGAGATGAGCCGCGGCTGCGGGCGTGGCCTCCCTCCCCTGCGGGGTCCGCTTCAGGAAGCCGATCCGGATGAGATAGGGCTCGTACACCTCCTCGATCGTCCGGACCTCCTCGCCGACCGCGATCGCGATCGTCCGGAC
>JGI24731J21663_1002041_pt1 | contig 13289 bp, 12 predicted proteins | sample EPASupsiteHSE605_FD_21663 | JGI IMG/M metagenome (IMG submission 21663) | reverse complement strand
GAACACCATTTGCCATAGCTGCCTTGAAACCTTTCTCAACAGATGGAACATACTCCTTAGGAATATTTCCGCCTTTAACAGCATCAATAAACTGAAGTCCGGAAACACCTTCGTCTGCTGGTCCTATCTCAAAGATAATATCAGCAAATTTACCACGGCCACCGGTTTGTTTCTTGAATACCTCCCTGTGCTGTACAGTTGTGCGGATTGCCTCTTTATAATTAACCTGAGGTGCTCCCTGATTGATTTCAACATTGAACTCGCGTCTTAGGCGGTCAACAATAATCTCAAGGTGAAGCTCGCCCATGCCGCTGATAACAGTCTGACCTGTTTCATGATCTGTACGTACTGTGAAAGTAGGGTCCTCTTCAGACAGTTTTGAAAGTGCCAGTCCGAGTTTATCGAGATCTTTCTGAGTCTTAGGTTCCACAGCCAGTCCTATAACGGGATCCGGGAATGTGATAGACTCAAGAACGATAGGATGGTTTTCTACGCAAACGGTATCACCTGTGCGGAGATCCTTGAATCCGACAGCGGCACAAATGTCACCCGCCTCAACAAAATCAATAGGATTCTGCTTGTTTGAGTGCATCTGGTAAAGTCTGGCAATACGCTCTTTCTTTCCTGAACGGGTGTTCAGAACATAAGAACCAGAATCAAGCTTGCCTGAATAAGCACGGATGAAAGCAAGACGGCCAACAAAAGGATCGGTTGCAATCTTGAAAATAAGACCGCAGAATGGTTCCTTAGGGCTTGATTTGCGAATTTCTTCCTTGTCGGTATCAGGATTAATACCACGCACCTCACCAACGTCCATTGGAGAAGGAAGGTAACGCATAACAGCATCAAGCAGATATTGGACACCTTTGTTTTTGAATGATGACCCGCAACATGTAGGAACAACTGCCATATCAATTGTAGCCTTACGAAGGGCAACAATAATCTCGTCGTCTGTAATTGAATCCGGGTCGTCAAAGAATCGTCAAAGAACTTTTCCAGAATAGAGTCGTTGTATTCAGCTATCGATTCGATAAGTTTTCCTCTCCACTCCTCAACCTCTTCTGCCATGTTGGCCGGAACCTCTCTTATCTGATAGTTAACTAACTCCTTACTATCCTGGTCGTAGTAATATGCTTTTTTGGAAATAAGGTCAATGATTCCTTCGAACTTGTCCTCAGATCCTATTGGTAGTACGATTGGAACTGCATGGGCACCCAGCTTGTCGTTCATCTCTTCGATGACAGCAAGGAAGTCTGCTCCTACACGGTCCATTTTGTTTACATANGCCAGTTTTGGCACATGGTANTTGTCAGCCTGGCGCCATACGGTNTCCGATTGCGGCTGAACACGACCCACTGCNCAGAATGTGGCAACTGTACCATCAAGAACGCGAAGTGATCTTTCTACCTCGACAGTAAAGTCAACGTGGCCAGGGGTGTCAATCAGGTTAACCTGATAGATATCTCCCTCGTAGTTCCAGAAAGCTGTTGTTGCAGCTGAAGTAATGGTTATCCCTCTCTCTTGCTCCTGAACCATCCAGTCCATTATTGCAGCACCTTCGTGAACCTCTCCAATTTTGTGGGTCTTGCCGGTGTAGTAAAGAATACGCTCCGATGTGGTAGTCTTACCAGCATCAATGTGAGCCATTATACCAATGTTCCTTGTATATTTTAAATCTCTTGCCATTTATCTCTCTTAGGGTGCTTAAAAACGGAAGTGTGCAAACGCCTTGTTAGCTTCTGCCATTTTGTGCATATCTTCTTTTCTCTTGAATGCGGCACCTTCGTTATTATAGGCGGCCATTGTTTCAGCTGCCAGTTTTTCAGCCATAGAATGGGCTGAACGTTTACGAGCGTACAGAATCATGTTTTTAATTGAAAGTGAAATCTTTCTTTCCGGACGCACCTCTGTAGGGACCTGGAAGTTTGCACCACCGACTCTGCGGCTCTTTACCTCAACTTGTGGGGTAATGTTTTCAAGTGCTTTTTTCCAAATTTCCAAAGGAGCCTTGTCAGAATCTTTCATCTTCTCGCCAATGATGTCCATTGCATCATAAAAGATGCTCAAGGCGATACTCTTCTTCCCCTGAATCATTAGGTTGTTCACGAACTGTGTTACTAACACATCGTGAAACTTAGGATCAGGAAGTAGAATCCTCTTTTTAGGCTTCGTTTTTCTCATTTGTTATAAAGTGTTTTGTGTGAAATTATTTCTTCTTGGCCGGAGCAGCAACAGCACCTTTTTTAGGTCTCTTGGTTCCGTAAAGAGAACGACTTTGCTTGCGACCATCTACTCCTGCAGTATCAAGTGCACCACGTAGGATGTGGTAACGAACTCCCGGAAGGTCTTTTACACGACCGCCGCGTACAAGCACGATTGAGTGTTCCTGCAAGTTATGACCCTCTCCAGGGATGTATGCATTAACCTCTTTCTGATTGGTAAGGCGTACACGGGCTACTTTACGCATAGCCGAGTTTGGTTTCTTAGGAGTTGTTGTGTAAACACGTACACATACTCCGCGTCTTTGAGGACAAGAGTCAAGAGCGCGAGATTTGCTTTTCTCTACGATCACCTCGCGACCATGGCGAACTAACTGTTGAATTGTTGGCATAATTAGTTGTTATTCTTTGCTTTAAGTATTTTCGTCGTATAAAACGGGATGCAAAGGTAAGATTATTATCTGGAATTACAAACACCTTATTAACATTTTTTCTGAAAAAATGGGCTAACTTTGCTAAAAAAATAGCAATGAAAATATCACAGCAAGCAATGAATTTTATTGAGCAGGAGAAGAAATACGGTGCTCACAACTATCATCCTCTCGATGTTGTATTAACAAAAGGCGAGGGAGCATTTGTGTGGGATGTGAACGGAAAACGTTATTTCGATTTTTTATCGGCGTACTCAGCAGTAAATCAAGGCATTGTCATCCTAAAATAGTTAAGGCGCTAAAGGATCAGGCAGACACACTTTGCCTTACATCAAGAGCTTTTTACAACGATTGTCTGGGGCCTTATGAGGAGTTTATGCACAATTATTTCGGCTACGACAAGATTCTGCCGATGAATTCAGGGGCAGAGGCTGTGGAGACAGCACTCAAGCTTGCCAGAAGATGGGGCTATATAAACAAAGGTATTGCAGAGAACAAAGCCCTTATAGTAGGATGCGAAGGTAACTTTCATGGCAGGACCATAAGTATCGTGTCGCTCTCTACAGATCCCGATTCTTATAGTCAATATGGTCCTTTCACACCAGGGCTCTTAAAGATCCCGTACAATAATGTTCAGGAGCTGGAAAAAGTACTTTTGACTCACGGAGAAAACATTGCTGCTTTCCTTGTTGAGCCTATTCAGGGAGAAGCCGGAGTGTTTGTACCGGACGATGGATATCTTAAAGCCTGTTATGACCTGTGTAAAAAACACAATGTGCTTTTTGTAGCAGATGAGGTACAGACAGGTATTGCTCGTACAGGAAAGATGCTTTGCTGCGACCACGAAGGAATCCGTCCGGATATGGTTATTCTTGGAAAGGCAATTTCGGGAGGAGTGTTGCCGGTTTCGGCTGTTCTGGCCGATGACGAAGTTATGCTAACAATCAAACCCGGCGAGCATGGATCTACCTTTGGTGGTTTCCCTCTGGCATGCAAGGTTGCAATGGCCGCATTGTCTGTAGTAAAGGAGGAGAATCTGGTTGAGAAGGCAGAATATCTCGGAAAGATTTTCAGAGATGAGATGTCCAGAGTAAAATCACCATTCATAAAACAGATAAGGGGTAAGGGACTGCTTAACGCAATTGTAGTTGAGCCTCACCAAGGCAAAGAGGCGTGGGACGTATGTGAGAGAATGGCAGAAAACGGACTTCTTGCAAAACCTACACATAAGCATATCATCCGTTTTGCTCCGCCATTGGTGATAACAGAAGCCGAGTTGAGAGAAGCAATGGATATAATAGTAAAATCGATTAATTCCCTGGAATAAAATGGGGGGCGCGCAGATATAATATGCAAACAACATCAACTGTCTTAATGGTAAGACCGGTCAGCTTTGGTTTTAACGAAGAGACTGCAGCAAACAACTCTTTCCAGAAAAAGGGTTTCGAAAAGAGCGCACAAGAGATGGCACTGGAGGAGTTCGACAACTTCACATCTCTTTTAAGAGCAGAGGGGGTAGAGGTACTTGTGGTACAGGATACCCCCGAGCCCCATACTCCGGATTCAGTCTTTCCCAACAACTGGTTTTCCACACACGAAGGGGGAACTCTGGTTCTATATCCGATGTATGCAAAAAACAGACGGCTTGAGAGAAAGCCGGGAGTTCTTGAACTTCTTAAAAGTAAATATAAGATAAAGAGAGTGGTGGACCTTACTGAATGGGAAGAAAAATCACTGTTTCTCGAGGGTACGGGCAGCATGATTCCCGACAGGGACAGTAATTTGGTTTTTGCCTGCAGGTCACCAAGAACCGACGAATCTGTCCTGGAGGAATTTTGCGACGAGCTTGATTTCGACTACTTCTTGTTCAGTGCATATGACAATGACGGAGGTCTCATCTACCATACAAATGTAATGATGTGCGTTGCTTCAAAATTTGTGGTTGCATGTCTGGATTCAATCAGAGATATTAACGAGAGGCAGGATTTTATAGGTTTGGTTGAGGAGAGCGACAAGGAGCTTGTCGAAATCTCTCTTGAACAGATGAATCAGTTTGCAGGCAATATGATAGAGGTAAGAAATAAAAAAGGAGAGCCCCTGCTTATAATGTCTGCCACTGCAAAAAGATCGCTCACAGCGGAGCAGCTTGCCAAACTGGAAGGCTATTGCAAAATAGTGGCACCTGAACTTTCCGTTATAGAGAACAACGGCGGTGGTTCTGCCCGCTGCATGATTGCGGAGATATTTCTTTAGTCGCCTGCCTCTTTAAGGTATCCGCTTCTGTAGGCCTCAAGTAATTTTGTAAGGTCTTCAATCTGATGCATCAGTATTTTCCCGATGTCTGTGTCCCTTACCAACCTGCGCTTATTGCTGAATTCAAGGACAGTAGTTTCGGAAATTATATCGTCGCCCTCCTCAATTGCCTTTATGGTAGACTCGAAAGGCTGATGCTGTACCAGCTGGAGCCCGTGTGAGTTGTATATAAGGGTAAATCCCGCAATTCCGGTCTCAGGCTGATACGCCTTTGAATAGCCTCCGTCAATTACAAGCAACTTGCCTCCTGCCTTTATTGGAGATTCTCCTTTTGTAGTTTTAACAGGAATATGACCGTTTATTATATGTGAAACTTTGTCCTCAATGCCGAACTCTTTCAGTATTAGTTCGCAAAGTGCCTGATTGTCCTTAAGGTAATAGTAGTGACCCTTTGTCTCCTTGTGGGTCTCTTTTTCCGACAGGAAATACCTCTCAAAGGTAGTCATACGGTCCTTGTCAAAAGGAGGCGATGATGGGCCGCACCACAGATACCATATGAAATCCTGCCCGAACCTCTTCTCCCGAGGCCTTTTCTCTTCGAAATAGGCCTGTCTTACTATCTGGTCAATTTTATCGAAAAGTCTCTTTCCGGAATATTCTGCTCCTTGTATCTTTACCTTCATAAATGATCCGTCTGCGTTAAGAGGAACAGATCCATGATAAAGCAGGTTAGAGTTCCTCACCAGGTAAAGCGACCCGTTTGCATACATGCATCTCATATGCTTTCGCAGTTTTTCGCTGTTTGCAAAATAGCTCATTAGTGATGCCACAACTTCTTGTTCATCAGGTGTAAGAGAGTATGGGTTTTGGGGGTCAATTGTAGGGAAAAGGTTGTCTTTAAGGATATACTCTTTTCCGCTGATATTGATTGTTCCTGTTTGATAATTTATCAGATGGAGATGTTTCCTCTCTTCCATCCCAAACTCTTTGTTCCGGTCAATCAATTGTCCTTCCAGCTTGAACTGTATGATTGTGATTGCCTTGTGCATCTGGGCAATCATTTTTTGTTGTTTTATTCTGGCAGGTTCAATGTCTGAACTCTTAGGTTTAAACACATTGCACAGATCCTCGCCATAGGTCTCCATAGCAAATGTGGCCAGCGGAAGAAGGCTTATTCCGTAACCATCTTCCAGTGTAGACATGTTTGCATACTTGAGGCTCATCCGTACAACATTGGCCATGCAAGCTTCACTGCCTGCTGCTGCTCCCATCCAAACAAGATCGTGGTTCCCCCACTGAATGTCCACATTGTGATAATCACATAGAATATCCATTATGATGTGCGCCCCCGGACCCCTGTCGTAAATATCTCCTATAATGTGCAGAGAGTCTATGGTGAGTCTTTGAATCAGCTTGCATATTGCAATTATGAAGTGCTCGGACCTGCCTGTCGAAACTATTGTAGAGATAATTGCCTGAATATAGTCGTGTTTGTTGGGTTCATTTGACGATTCGTGAAGGAGCTCCTGGATAATATAAGAATACTCTTTGGGAAGTGCCTTTCTTACTTTTGAGCGGGTATATTTAGATGAGACATTTTCGCAGACTTTAAGTAAACGTATGAGAATCATCTTGTACCAATCGTCAATCTCTTTTTCTCTTAATTTAATAAGCTTTAGTTTCTGTTCCGGATAGTAGATTAGAGTACACAACTCTCTCTTTTCTGCCTCTCTGAGTGTGTGCCCGAAAATGTCGGCCACCTTTTTCCTTATTACCCCCGAGGCATTTTTTATCACATGTTGAAAAGCTTCATGCTCTCCGTGAATGTCTGTAAGAAAATGTTCTGTTCCTTTGGGGAGATTGAGGATTGCCTCAAGATTAATTATTTCTGTGGATGCGTCTGATATTGCAGGAAAGCTTTTTGACAGAAGCTGCAGGTATTTGATATCTTTCATAATTTAGTTGCGGTTAGCTTAAATACTTTTTAACCAAAAGCAGAAGAAGCGAAGATTTTATAGGTTTTGTAAGAATGTCGTTGCACCCGGCTTCGCGAGCAATCTGATGATCAGACTCGAATGCATTTGCTGTTTGTGCGATTATCGGAACGGTTTCCGAAATCTTTCTTATAGCCCGTGTGGCTTCCAATCCGTCCATAACTGGCATTTTAATATCCATAAGAACAAGAGAAGGATTGTGTTTGTTGAATAACTCCACTGCTTCTGCTCCGTTTTTTGCCCAAACGAGGTCGTAGTTACGTGTGAGTATTATGGAAAGCAGCTGATAATTGCTGTCAAGATCCTCTGCAATTAATATGAGTGGCTTTTTTCCGGAGTCCTGTGTAATATTGGCTAACCCTATTGTATACCTTACAACGGTACCTTTGTTATATTCCGATTCTGCCCATATCCTTCCACCTATTTTCTCAACTATTGCTTTACAGATAGGCAATCCCAGACCTGTACCGGCAATAAAATCGTCTGCCTTGTAAAATCTGTAGAATATGTTATTAAGTAACTCCTTCTTAATACCTTTTCCGGTATCTGAGACATATACCTCGGCATAATTATCCTTAACCGTATATCCTATGCGTATCTCCCCTTGTTCTGTAAACTTAAGTGCGTTATTGATAAGGTTGGTTATTACCTGCCTGTTCCTGAATGGATCTGTATTTACCCACACAGTTTGCTCAGGTAGTATTATTGAAAAGGCGACATTTTTATTAACCGATAATTTATAGCTGTCTGCAATCTCCTTAATATGTTCGTTGAGATTAGTTGGCTTCAGTTCGAAATTCATGGTATTTGACTCTATCCGTGATAAATCCAGAATGTCACTGACAAGATTCATTAGCACCTTGGAACTGGTGTTGATAACCTTAACAAACTCATCCTTCTCTTTCTGTGAATAATCGGGATCTGCCAGAAGATTAGCAAAGCCGACAATCCCGTTTAGAGGTGTGCGTATTTCATGGCTCATATTGGATAGAAATGACGATTTAAGTCTGTCAGACTCTTCAGCTTTAATTTTTGCTTCTATCAGCTCTTTCTCCCTCTCCTTGTGATCATCTATGTTAATGTCCATTCCGTAAACATGATTGACCTCGTCTTCATTCATGCTGTCGGAGCATGTAAGACCCCTTCTTTCCCACCATTCGTAGTTATTGTCGTTGTTGAACGATATCCTGAATTCCACGGCGGATTTTACAGACCTGTTGTTTGTTATTATGTTATGGCTCTGAGATACCTTCTCCCTGTCATCGGGATGAACCTTTGCAAGAAACAGATCCATAGATATTTCGTTAGGTGTATTTGCACCATATATGTTGCGGTAATTCTCTCCAAAGATAAAGGTATTGCTATGTGTATTGAAAAACCATGTATATGACTTAGCAGACTCAACAGCTATTCTTAAAAACCTCTTCTGCCGGTATGATTCGGTTACATCGCGGAATACAAGAACAAGTTGATTGACAGTATTCTCAGAATCTATTACAGGTGATATGTTTCCCGATATTACCCTTGATTCTTCATTTTTATATGTAATTCTCGTGTAATCAGATAGCTTTACCTTCTTCTTCTTCTTAAGGGATTTGGCAAGCAAAGAAAGTACAGAGTCACTGCCATGTGGCTGTGTGGTGGTAAAAACTGATTCAAAGCCAATGCCTACCGGGTTACCTGCCATTCCGGACATCTTTTTTGCTGCTGCGTTTATATCAATGATATTGAAATCTGTATCGAACGACACAACTCCTTCGCTCATGACAGAAAGTGTATTGTCGAGTAACTCTTTTCGTGCTGTGTTTTCTTTGGATAGTTTAAAGTTGTCCTTGTAAAGACGCATATATCTCAGATGGTAAACAGCAAAAACAACCAGAGATACAGACAGTAGCACAATCAGTGCAATAATGAAATTTATCTCCCTGGCATAATCATCAAAAAAATTATTTAACAACAATATTGAAAAGAATAGAAATTGTCTGCCAAGCATATTCCGATTATAAATTATTTGTTATCAAAGCTACTGTTTTTTTTTATATTTGTATAAGTTAAACAACAGAAAATCATGAAATACGAATTGCCACAACTGCCTTATGCAATTAATGCACTAGAGCCAGTCATCAGTCAGAAAACTATTGAGTTTCACCATGGGAAACACCATCAGACATACGTGACTAACCTTAACAACCTCATTGCCGGAACTGAGTTTGAAAATTCAACACTGGAAGAGATTATCAAGAAGAGTGATGGAGCCATTTTTAACAATGCTGCCCAGGTTTGGAACCATACATTTTATTTCTTCTCATTTTCTCCTCAGGGAGGAGGTTCCCCTAAAGGAAAGCTTGCAGAAGCAATCGACATAACATGGGGTTCATTCGAAAATTTCCAGAAAGAGTTCAATACAGCTGCAACCACCCTGTTTGGTTCGGGATGGGCCTGGCTCGTAAAAGACTCTGCGGGAACACTTTCAATAGTAAAGGAATCCAATGCGGGCAACCCTCTTACAAAAGGACTTTCCCCTATTCTTACGTTTGATGTATGGGAGCATGCGTACTATCTGGACTATCAAAACCGCAGGGCAGATTATCTTACTGCACTCTGGAAGTTGATTGACTGGGATGTTGTTTCTGCCAGATATTAAGCAGCAGCTTTACTAATTACCTCTTTTTTTGCAATTAATGTCATTATGACGGACCTTACTACAAGGTGTGCTGCATATCCAATCCATAATGCCTGAATGCCAACACTGTTTTCAAACAGGAAGAAACAGGCAAAGAAAAATATAACAGAGACAATCATTGTGTTTCTTATGGCTGCAGATGCTGTTGCTCCTATGAAAATTCCGTCCCATGTGAATGCTATGCAGCTTATAAGCGGCATTACCAACAGCCATGGGAGAAACTGATGTGAAGTCTCAATTACGGCCTCGTTGTTTGTCATTAGCCTGAAAAGAGGTTCCCCGGCAAACAGGTATGCAAATGTGGAAACTACACCAATTGCAATGCACCACATAAAAATCAGCTTGATTGTCTTTTTAAGCGACGCAACATCCCTTGCTCCAATGTATCTGCCTGTCAGGGCCTCGCCTGCGTAAGCAAATCCATCAACAAAGTATGAATATAACAACATGAGTTTCATCATTATTGTACTGACTGCAAGAAGATTGTCTCCATAGCGTGCCGCAATGCTGGTAAACCCTGAATAAACAAGAAGGAAGCAAATGGAACGAATAAACAAATTGCCGTTCATTACAAAGAAGTTCTTCATCTCCCTCAGTTTCAAACTACCTTTTATGTGAATGTACTTAAACAGTTTTTTGTAGTAGACGAACATTAATAGTAAGGCAGTTGCCAATCCCAGGTACTGGGCAACTAATGTTCCCAAGGCAATTCCCGGAATACCCATATGGAGATATATGGCAAAAAACAGACTTAGCACGAGGTTCAGGACATTAACTGTAATATCTGTTATCATTGGACTTACAGAGTTCTGCATTCCTATGAACCAACCTTTTAAAGCGAACAGAGATAGTGTAGCCGGAGCGGCCCATATCCTTATATAAAAATAGTCTTTTGCAAGACTTTCCACCTGCGGTGTTGTGTCGATGACAAGAAACGCCGCCTCGACAAAGATATATTGGATTGCCCAGATGAAGAGAGCTGCTGCAAGTGCCGTACCCACTGCCTGTACAAGAATTTTCATAGCATCGGGGAAGTCTCTCCTGCCATATGCCTGAGCTGTGTATCCACCGGTGCCTACTCTTAGAAATCCCATGTTCCAGTAAAGTAGATCGAACAACATAGTAGCTACTGCAATTGCTCCAATACTCGAAGCATCACCCAGTCTGCCGGCGATTCCAAGATCGACCATGCCTACAAGTGGCACCGTTATGTTTGCAAGTATGCTAGGGCCGGCCAGCTTCAATATCCGTCGGTTCATCTGTATTTGCTCTCCTCCTCAAGCATTCCAAGATAGGAAACATACCGGTCCGTCGAAATATAGCCCTTCTCAACGGCTTCTTTAACGGCACATCCCGGCTCATGAGTGTGGGTGCATGGAGCAAACCTGCATTTATCCAGCCTTTTGAGCATTTCGGGAAAGTAATGACTCAGTTCGTCAGGCTTCATCTCTATAAGACCAAAGCCTTTTATTCCCGGGGTATCGATAATAAAACCGCCATTCTCTACGGGGTGAATTTCGTAGAAAGTTGTTGTATGTTTCCCCTGCATGTGATAATCGGAGATCTTGCCCGTCTTCAGGCTGAGGGAGCTGTCAAGAGAGTTTATCAGTGACGATTTTCCTACTCCGGACATTCCCGAAAAAAGACAGATCTTCCCTTTCAGCTCCTCCTTTAAAAGGCCGGTGTTGTAACCTGTCTTGCATGAGACCTCCAGAATCTGGTAACCGGCCTGTGAATAGATTCTCCTGAAGTATTTCACTTTTTCGTCATAATCCTCAGTTAAAAGATCAGTTTTATTGAGAACAATGGTTACAGGAACCTTGTAAGCCTCACATGTAACCAGAAACCTGTCCATGAACGCCCATTTGGTCTCCGGAAAATCTATGGTTACAATTAGAAATGCAACATCTATATTTGCTGCAATTATATGTGCCTGACGCGAAAGGTTGGTGGACTTTCTGATTATGTAATTTTTGCGGGGATAAATGTTGGAAATAATACCAGTGCCGTCTTCCTGCAACTGGTAATCTACATGATCGCCCACAGCAATAGGGTTGGTTGTATGAAGATCCTTCATCCTCATCTTTCCCTTGACCACACAGCTGACCAGCCTCCATTCCGGAAGAGAACTCACCATATAATGGCTGCCGGTGTGTTTTACGACTATTGCGCTACCCTCTTTTAATTTTTCCACGGGTGCGAATATACGAAATTGTATAAAAAGGTTTAACTTTGTATGATAATAAAGTCCCGACAAGCATGTTTACATTACAAGAAATTGATTCGATAGTTGAAAAAGGAATACTGACTCTTAACCTTAAAGGAGAGCCAAATGAGCTGTACGATCCCATCGAATATATTATATCAATAGGAGGTAAGAGAATAAGACCAAAGATGAGTCTTATGACATACAACCTTTTTTCCGACAAAATAGACAACTCTATTCTTTTCCCTGCTCTGGCAATGGAGATATTTCACGGCTTCACACTCATTCACGACGATATAATGGATGGTGCGTCGCTGAGGAGGGGCCAGATTACTGTCCACAAACGATGGAACAACAATATTGCGATTCTGTCTGGTGATGTAATGTGCATAAAATCATATCAGTACATATCGCAGTGTCCTCCTCAGTACCTTAAAAAACTTTTGGCCATATTTTCCAGAACAGCAGCACAGGTTTGCGAAGGACAGCAAATAGACATGAATTTTGAGGCATCTCCATATATAACACTCGATGATTATATAGATATGATCGGACTCAAGACNGCNGTACTTATTGCNTGCTCGGCCAAACTGGGAGCGATTATNGCCGGAGCAGATGACAAGACTGCAGATTCCCTTTACAATTTCGGTTATCAGCTTGGCCTTGCCTTTCAGATAATGGATGANTACCTTGACAGTTACGGTAATACCCAGACCTTCGGCAAAGCAATAGGAGGGGATATCCTTTGCAATAAAAAAACCTGGCTCATGGTGGAGACAATCAAGAGGGCAGGTATAACTGAGAAAAAGGAGCTGGATTCAATATTGAAAGACACATCTCTTGATCCGAAAACAAAAATCTCCGGGGTTCTTGCAATATATGACAAACTGGGAGTAAAAGAGGCAGCAGAAAAGGCCGTAATTGAGTATCATCGCAAGGCAAACCTATCGGTGATGGAGGCAAGTCTCACAGAGCAGCAGAAGCAGCAGATCTTCTCTTTTGCCGACAGCCTCATCAACCGCAACAAATAATTAACCCATAAAAATCCTATGTACAGTCAGAAATTCAACCAAATATTCGATAAGTCAGTAGAAGATTACCACAAATCTGATAATGTAGACGCAGCAATTGTAAATCCTTACAAAGAGGGTAGCCTGGAACATTTTCTATACCTTAAGAACTGGATAGATGCGGTACAATGGCACCTGGAAGATATTATCCGTAATCCAAACATAGAGCCGTCAGAAGCATTGGTTATCAAGCGCAGGATAGACAAGTCCAATCAGGACAGGACAGATCTGGTGGAACTTATAGACAGCTATTTTATGGATCTTTATTCGAAGGTGGTAGTGGAAAAAGATGCAGCAATCAATACAGAGACTCCGGCCTGGGCAATTGACAGATTGTCAATTCTGGCACTCAAGATTTACCACATGAAAGCTGAGGTTCTCAGAGAAGGAGCATCACCGGAACATAAGGAGACCTGTCGGAAGAAGCATGAAA
>JGI24731J21663_1002033_pt1 | contig 13359 bp, 10 predicted proteins | sample EPASupsiteHSE605_FD_21663 | JGI IMG/M metagenome (IMG submission 21663) | reverse complement strand
AAGCATATTACACTTGAAGTTGAACCAACTGACCGCATTGAAGATGTTAAGGCTAAGATCCAAGACAAGGAAGGAATTCCACCAGACCAACAACGTTTGATCTTCGCTGGTAAACAACTTGAAGATGGTAACACCCTCCAAGACTATTCTATCCAGAAGGATTCCACTCTTCACCTTGTTCTTCGTCTTCGTGGTGGTATGCAAATCTTCGTTAAGACACTTACTGGCAAGCATATTACACTTGAAGTTGAACCAACTGACCGCATTGAAGACGTCAAGGCTAAGATCCAAGACAAGGAAGGAATTCCACCAGACCAACAGCGTTTGATCTTCGCTGGTAAACAACTTGAAGATGGTAACACCCTCCAAGACTATTCCATTCAGAAGGATTCCACTCTTCACCTTGTTCTTCGTCTTCGTGGTGGATACTAAATCTAATGGTATTAAAAATATTTTGAAAAACAATGTATTTAATGATCTTTTTATTCCGTTTTGACCTTATTATTTGGATCTGGCGTTAATTTTGTTTCTTCTTCTTTCTCTGTTTCTTTTGCTATCAAATTAAACTCATTAACCCTATTGGGATCTTTTCTGTATAAAAAGAACTGAACAAGCCACACAACAAATACAACATCATCTCTAAAACATGCAATTTTCATCATCAGAGGCATTTTCGATACAAATGTGTACAAGTCATCAATAAAAGTATTAACAAACTTGTATGCAAGCGCTGAAGCACTCATACCAGCGACAGTTTTGAGCTTATAGTTGACAAAAAGCTGCGGAAGCATGCCTAAAAATCCAAATGAATACATTGCGCCTGCTAAACAATGAATCAAATAGCTCCTAATACCAGTGTACTTTCCATATATGAGTTGGTATACAGAATAGCCAATTACAAGAGGTGCTAATATCCAGTAAAGAATTTTCATTCCCTTCTCGTCGGCTTCATCAGAGTCGCCCCTATACTCTTCTCTCACATAAATGAATTTTAAGGAAAACCTTATTCCAACAAGTTTGGATAATTTCCATATATGCGATGAAAGGCTAATAAAATCTATAACTCTGATATAAAGTGGAGTGTCACTATCAAGAGTATATAAGAAAATCACAAGATCGCTCAAAAACTGTCCAAAGATTGTCCTCATTGAAACACCTCGGAAATTGGATTTATGCCTCCAAAACTCCAAATCCCTTTCAAATGCCATCAACTTAAATATAAAGTGGAAAAAGGTAGCAATCCCTGTTGTCCAAAGCAGTGTTGGGTTGGTTTCAATAAAAATACGCTTGATTTCATTATATTGATTAGCTAAAAAGTTGCCACTGTTTCCAGAAACACTCACATACTGTGATGACTGATCAATAGAGAACTGGACTAAGAGTTTAGACATCCACCCGAATTTTTTGCGGATGTTAATCTCAACTGGAACTGTGATATTTGATCCCTCAGTTACATTAACTCGCCTTCTCTCAGTAGGAATATCAAAAAACTTATCATGAACTAAAGGTGGGAAGTATAGCTTCGCATCCTTCTTGAAACCAATGTGATCCACTGTGTATGGAAGCTGTGATCTCCAGTTTTCAACTCTCTCATTATACACTAAATCAAATCTGCACACTCGATACATAAATGAAACAGGAGTTGGGAGAGGGGTGGGTGTCGCTACTTCTGTAGCATTCTTTTCAAGCAAATTCTTGAGATTTGTCTGTTTAGGAGTATACCAGTGAACTATCTTCCATTTGGTCGTTTGTGAAAAGCAAACATTAGAAGAGCAATTATTCTGAAAGACATAAAGAATTATATATTGCTCGCTAGTGTTCATGTATGTTGCGTTTAAAACAGGAATACTCAGATTAAACCGAAAAAGATGTTTCTTTGGCAAGTATGGGACACTCGCATTTTTCCACAATAAATAAACCTTTTTCATATCGACACCATCACCTGTGTACAAACTAAAAGATAAACTGGTGTTAGGCTGAAGTATATTAACTGTATCAAACTGCTTGTCACGAGTTAAGTCAGCCAACAAAGGTGTAAGGACAAACGAGTAAGTGATAAGGAATCCAAATAACAAAAGGATGTTCTTGCTTTGAAGAAGACGGAACACAAACATTAATTGATCGTCCTGTCATGGAAAACGAGTCGATTTCTTTGGTTTCTGAGTATCTTTCTCGCGGAACTAAGAATCAAAACTTATGTTATAGTGATAAAGATAGTGTTATTTTTAAATCTGATGGTATTCAAGATGTTTTGTTGGGATTCGGAATTTTGTCGAAATTTGAGGAGTTTAAACTAATGGGGAATGATATAAATGATTGTATAGATGTTGAATTTCCCCCTGAAGTCATAGGATCTGAAAGGTTGATTGAATACAGCAAGTCTTTAGAAATTTTCAATAGATTAGCATGGTTTATGTCCCAGAATCCTCTTAAATGTCCTTCTTTTTTGACGTTTCTGCAGGAGATTTTCGATTCCCGTGGACCAAATTCTTTTTACGATCTTATCTACTTCATAATGACAGAAATAGATGATGCATTGGTTTCTCCATATTATCACCTTGGAAATGATATCGAATCAATAATTTTTAGCCAATCAAATCCTTTTAGGAAAATGTTTTCGGGAATTCACATGGATAGTGTGTATCCTTCATTGCATATATTCGATTTGAGCGATAACAAGAGCTTCGAAAGTATATTGATTGATGAAATATCTCGAAGCCCGGTCGTATCTGCTCCAATGGCAATTGTTTTTGTTCCTGAGTCATTTAATTCTCATCCTAAATATGATTCAATACCATCAAAAGTTGTATTACCAACAATGGCTCCATTCAACTGTCTTACTGAAATTATTGAAGCTCAGAAAAGGTGGGAGAATATTGATGCTCCACAAGAAATCAAAGACCAAGTTTTGTCCAAGTATAACAATGTTGTTACATATGATGAATACCATTTTTTCGCTGGAGTATTTGTGCATAACAATAAAATGTACACTGTTAGTGCTAAAAAGACTGGAGAATCCCAACTAAATGGGGAGATTGAGCCTAGATTCATCATATATTCCAAAAAATAAAAACAATTTTGCATGTCTTTAGCAGAGAAAGATGAAAAAAGCCATGTTTCAACAGCAATGGCAAGAGTGGCAATGAATTCTAAGAGGTATCGAGATGCTGCGAATTTCATGAAAGAGACCTTGAGGGCAAAAGGTATATTTAACTATGAAGAACAGGAAATGTTCTCTGAGATTTATAAATCTCTTATAAATTCAAGTAGAAATGCTTTAATTGTGATAGATAGCTCATTGGAAACCAGCTCTCAGCTAGTTTCCAATGCAATGTATGAGCATCGTAAAATATTGATTGAAGAATTGGTCGGAATATGCCAAGAAGTCATTAATTTGGTTGATTCTGCTCTTCTTCCTGCCCTAAGCGACGTTCGATCTGTTATATTCTATAACAAAATTAAAGGAGATTACTTTAGATATATGGCAGAGTATATAATCAGCAAAGAAGTGGCTGAAACGCAAGCTAATCGCGCTAAAACTGCTTATGAAACAGCGTTAGTGAGTCTAGGTGATGAGTTAAAAATGTCAGATCCTTTGTATTTGGGATTGGTTTTGAATTACTCCGTTTTTCAACATGATATACTGAAACTCAGAGAGGAGGCTATTGAAAGAGCAGATTCTGCATTTAATGAAGCTGTTAGGTACCTTGAAGAAATCAATGATCAAGATCTCTATTATAAAGCAACGATGTTGCTGCAACTATTGCGTGATAATATATCGGCTTGGAAGGATGAAAGGAACGATGATTCGAGGTAAAACATCGATGAATAATTGATAAAAGGTTTTTTTCTATAACGATAAATAAATTGCTCACAAAAATTTAATGATTTTTTGTTCAAATTTGATTTAACAACTCTCAAATTGGAAAATAGAATATTTATGAATGAAACAATTGTTCATCCCATTCAGCCGAAACCATCAAGAGGACCTTATAACAAAAAGAAGAAAGTATTTAGGGAAGCTCGAGTAACACTCATTCCATATTATCAGAATAAAACCACAAAAAAAGATATCTACTTACCTTTAGATTCGTTTCCAGTTGCGTTTGACATAGTGAGAAGGGGCAATCTCCCATCAATTATTCTGGAAAGGGGTGTTCTTAATCTGCATTAAAAACTATTTTGGCTTTTTGGAACTTAGAAGACTGCTTATTTGTTCTTTGACTGCCATTATATCACTAATTGTTTTTTGTTGAGATGTCTCTAAAACATTAAGCTTGGCCTCCAATTCATGTACTAGTTTTGTTAGGTTAGTGGGAGCTTGAACTTGTATTGATAGATTTGACGTTGATGTAGGAAGTTTTTTGGATTCGTTTATAGGAATTGGAGTCTGGCCATCGGTTTGGTTCGCTTGTTGGGTATCAATTTCTTTTTTCCCATTTTTAGGATTCGATTCAATACTCTCGCTTGGATTTATATCATTCTTCGGCTTTTTTGGTTGCCTTATGGTGACAGTGAACCTTCCAAATGTTTGTACTACTCCCTTGTCCTCCTTTTTTGCCTCTACTTCAACGTGGGTTTCCGGAGCTTCACCTTCGTCAAAGAAAAAGTTGATCTCCTGTTTTCTTGAAGATTCCTTTTCTTTTATGTTAGGGCTAATGTATTCATATCTCTGATATAACGGAGGCATATTTGACATTAAAACCGAGGAAATATACTCGCTACCTTTGCTTTGTTTGATGAATGAACACCTGAGTAAATCTTTTGCTAAAGGTCTAAGCTCCGGGTCTTGGATTAAGCATGCATTTACAAATTGCTGAAATGCAGATGAAACCTTAATTTCTTGAGGAATCCTCGGTAGATTACCTTGAATAATTGTCTTAACTTGTTCTAATGGACTCATATCCGAAAATGGTATTTTTCCTGTTATCAACTCAATTGCTGTGATGCCAAGGCTCCAAATATCAGCTTTTTCGGTATATCCTTGCCCTGAGAGAACCTCAGGAGCCATATACACTGAAGCTCCCACAACGGTATATCTGGCTCTTTGACGCTGCCCAGCTTGGATTAAACCACAAGACATTTCGAGGTCTCCTACTTTGGATTCTCCTTCTGAATTGATCAAAATATTACTTGGCTGAATATCGCGGTGAATTTGCATTCCTTCATGAAAATATACCAAAAAACGAATTACAGGTTCAAGAATAGAGGATACAAGTATTTCATCAGAATTCCAAGAACTAGCTTGATACCGCAAAATGTCCAGAACAGACCCACCATCCATAAATTCTGTTAAAACCCAAAGTTTTGACCCTGAAACAAAAGAACCATAATACTTAATCATCGCACTACACGTTGATGTTGCCCAAAAAGAAATACCTTCCCTAAGACGGTCAAAATCTGCGGGTATTTCCTCCATATCATAAATTTTAACTGCAACAAGTTTTTCGTTAGTTAAACATCTAGCTACATAAACACTATCATATGGGCCTCTTCCAATAGGATGGAGAAGTTCATAGCTACTAACATCATGAGGAAACTCCATTTACCCTTTTTCAGAAATGACATTGAGAGAGAAAAGCGGTTATTTATATATTGAATTCATATTAATCGAGATATTATTCAAAATCTGATAGTTTGAAACAAAGGTTTCAAGGATTATCATCATCATTCACAAGAATGAATTGCGCTTCCTCAAACAACAAGGTATCTACTGGAATTTGTACATAATCATATTGATATACCTTTATCATCTCTTGTACAACCATAATCCATTCCTGATTTGTGTGAATTTATATTTTGTAAATATTAATATGGCTCCATCAAGTGTTTTAAGCATCTCCTAATGAAAGGATTTAAAGTGTTATCGATGGTAGTCCGTTGTGGTGGTTTTGATCTCTTTCATATTTGTCAAGTATAACAATTTGTGAAGTATCTGTGTTTTTCCACGTACCATTGCAAGTTTTCATGATTGAAAATGGAGCTGAAATTAATCAAAGTATAAAGATGATTCAACTCCTCACCATTTAGCTGCTCTAAATGGTCATCTTAGTGTTGTTGAGTATTGATATTTGGTTATACTCATCATCATCATACTGTCAGAAATGGCCATCATAGAATTGTTGAATATGAAGTTAATCAAAAAGCGGGAATTAAATTATTAAAACATATTTGGAGATACACCATTGGGATTAGCATGCGAAAATTGGATTTTGAGTGTTGTGAAATCCTCAAGAGCAACGAGGAAGAGCAGAGACAAGAAGATTGTCGAATCTTATATACCTACATTCATTGTAGTCAATAATTTTTTACTTTGTTGATGAAAATGGCCATCTTTTTGTTGAATATCTAGTTAATATAAAAGATGAAACAGATTAAAAAGATAATGGTGTTTGATTTAAAGACTTGATCAAACTCTTCATTAGAGAGGTTCTCGATATCGCTACCTGGAGATTAAAAATGCAAATGATCTCCCAACATGAGGAGCATACATGAATATTCAACATGTGGATGAGCATGTTAAATGCCCAATCATACTTAAATGGTCATGTAGGTATACACACACAGTATTTACAGAAGATAACCCATCTCAATAATTCAATATTATATAACTAATTAATAAATAATAGATGAACAATATTCTTCTACACATTCAAATCTCATAATGGATTGATGAAAATTGGTTCACATGGTATTCAATTGATAGATTTATTAATCGTGCTGATAGTGTCACCTTTTAACTTTTTACTTTCCCCTGGTTTTTCATGAAAGAAACCATGAAGAAATCCACTATGTTAGTTTTAGAATCGCCGGGCGGGAAATTATTTTTGAAATTACCCATAGTTGGTGTTGATTGTGATGAAGAATATTTTAAAATTATCCAACGACCAATCAGCCTTGAGATGGTATTGAGGAGAATTGATCGAGATGAGTATCAGAACTATCATATTTGGATTGAAGATGTAGAATTAATATGGAAAAATTGTGAGATATACTATGGAATCGATTCATATGAGTTTTATATTGCGAAAGCATTGAAGACCAGGTTCATAAAGATTTGCCATCATAATCATATATTCACATTTGGAGATTATTGCAATGAAATTCATCGACTTCAATCAAAAATTGGAAAGCTTTTGTTGAGTTCGCCTTTTATTTGTGGTGGGAGACTTGAGATATCTCTTAATAAAAGCGTTTCTAAACAATTACAAAATGAAGAAGATTTTGAACGAATCATTGTGGGAATGAGTATGCTTTCGGATCAAAAAGATATTGATGATTCAGTGGAATTGATTGTTGCCAAACAACCCGAGATCGTCAATTTTCACAACAAAAGCATAGACGTAACTAAGCTTTTACCTTCTACATATCTTTTGTTAAAAGATAGTATTTCAAAAGCATTATCTAAACAAGGATTATCATTCCCAAAATGATTTTTATTCTTAGAGTATTGAGTTCTATTAGATCGTATCAAAGATATTTCCAGAAGAATTTATTTATCTGGAATAATTGGTTTATTGAACATTTTGTTTAGATTTTATATTATGTGATAGATCCGGTGTATATCCCAATTATTTGTCAATTGCACAGCATCTATTCAACACATTTCATCCCTGAGTATGAACATTCTACATATTAGGATCAAACAAAGAAATTCTTATTTTAATATACAATACATTATGTTTTTATTCGGTATTATGAAGCTCAATGAACTGATTGGATGTGTTCCTATCCTTAACTAGAAAACTTATTTGATAAGGTGTGAGGCGTTTGATAATACTATCTGTCTTATTTGTTTTTATACCTGCATCAATCATCCTTTGTCTTAATTCATTTTTCAGTTTCATATCATCAAGTAGCTTTTTTCCAAAAACAGAAAACATAAGATATTGTTTCTCAATATAGTGTGTTAAAAGATATTTCGTTGTTGTTATCAAATCCTTAGTGTCTTTAAATGTAATTATACATGTGCGCTTTTCATAATGGAGAGATATCGAAATAGGATGAACGAACGATGACAAAGTATTAACAATATGATCTTCGGTAATAATGGGTGGAATTGATAAAATAAATAGAGCAACAGACTCTTTTGGGTAAATTATAGGTGTGTCTTGTACAATAATCTTTTCTCCATTAAACAAACTATCCTTATCCCTCAATGCATTGTCTTTTTGTTCTTTGCTATAAAACTGGATTTTCGCAGAGCATTCATCTTTTTGGAAAACTGAAAGGATATCTCCATATTGACTAAAGTGCCTTCTGATCATTTCTTCACTCCTTGTGTTGATCTGAAACACATAAATAAAATCATCATGATCACAAGTTCCATTATAGTCAAAAACTTGTAAATATTTCTTACCTAATTTCATTTGATTACCTCTACGAACAACTTCACTTAATGTTTCGTGATCAGGAACAATAACTGCAATGCTACGGGTTTTCGTTTTCTTGTTGGCCTTTGATAATTTGCATTTTCGTTTGAATTCGATTTTTAAATCATTCCCAAATAATCCCAGTACTTTTTCGGTATCCAATTCATATGGAATGTTATCAATCTTAACAGTAATCTCATTAACTTCAATAGAATCTTCTTCTTCATCAGAGCTACTATAGTATTCGCTATCACTACCAACTGTTTCGGATTCACAATTACTAAATGTCGAATCAGATACATTTTTCGACATCGAAAAAAATGAACCAGTTAAGTCTTGATATAGGGCTATATTAAACCAGAAGTGGTCTTAAAAGAAACATTTTTGCTCAAGTTTTTATTTCGACATTTTTGCAAGCAGATGTGTTTAATTGTATGAAACCATATAGTTGCTGGGAAAAGACCATAAGTAACTAAGCCTTATGCAATCATTCGATTCTTGAATAGAAAGAATTATTGTTTATTTCCATTAGATTGATAAAAAAAATCCTAATGAAATGGGATAAAAACATTTTTGATACTTCTAATTAAATGTATAAAGAGAAGAAATCAAAATGTTCAAATCTTTATTATGATTTTCGGAAATTGAAACGATTGCACGGTTCAAGCAGCCACAAAGAGATTATCTAGCGTGTTTATTATCTTATCACATTAATTATGGGTATTTACAACAATAATAACCAGAAGTTAGTTCAACATTCTTGAGCAGATTATAAAAAATATGATTTCTAAGTGTTTAACATCTACATTTTTGGTTATTCGTGAACTTAGAAATCAAACTTTATTATTTGGCTGAAGGGATATAGAATTTGATGATATTTACCAACAACCCTATTCCATAATTTTTATTTAGAATCATTGTTGAGTCAATTTCCATTCTCTATTTATAGTTTTCATTGATCAATTGCATGTCAATTGTTTTTCTAAGTTCCACCTTTTCATCAAAGAAACTATTAGATTGTCTTTCTTTGTTGCCCCATATAGTGCTTGTAATGATGGTGAGATAACTATCATCTTTTTTTGATGACAAAGGCTTTTTTGGAAGAAATCAATTTATAATTAATTAGTTTCCTATGAGATTCATCCATGAAATCCATCCATATATCTGCATTTAATTGATCTTGATTTATCTGGTTATCTTATCTTTCCTGGATAAATGTATAGTAGTATGTCAATAGTATTATTTAATGATAACATGAGAATATTGAGATATATTATAATAATATCTACAATTAAAACTATACCATAAGCATTATACAAAAAAAATTCCTGTCATCCTAAGGGGTTTTTCATTCAAAACACCACTTTTCTATGTAAACACAGTCAATAATTCAAAGGTAAAAACTTCAATTTTATCAATATTTGAGAAGATTATACAAGACAATTTCTGACTATTTAGGTTTGTCAAGATTTAAACCTGTCAGTTCATTTTTTAATGACGAGAAGATTCTCTGATTCAACAAATAGTTATTATGAATACGATACCGATGGTGGTAATAGTGAATACTATAGTGACATCGAAGAAGATGCATCGAATGAAGAAACAAGAATTGTTGTTAAGGTTGATAACATTCCAATGGAAATGGAAGACAGAGCCGTCCTAGAACTTATTGGTAATGGTTTGGGAATTGAAATGAAACGTACGAACAAATTATCGAAAATGAACAAGAAGTCTCAAACACGAAGTATTGAAGTCATCGTTCCAGATCAAGAAACATTGCGAGAAGTTATTCGTCGAGGTAATCAAATCAAATTAGGGAAGAAATATTTACAAGTTTTTGATTATGATCAAGTGCAAAGTGGTGGTATTAATAATTTTGTATTTGTATTTGGTATCAACACAAGAAGTGAAACCAAGATCCGAAATCATTTTAGTCAATATGGTGACATCCTTTCTATTTTCCAAAGAGATGAATATTCAGCGAAAATCCAGTTTTATAGCAAAGAACAACAAGAAAAGGCATTGAGAAAGAAAGAATCAATGTTTAATCACGAAAAGATTACAGTCCAAGATTCACCTATAACAGAGTCAGTTTCACTATTTATATTATCAATTTCAGCTGGAATCACTCAAAATCATATTCTTCAAACATTATCATTATCATCAGTTCATCCAATTTCAGTATCATTCGATGGTGGGAGAGCCACATGTATTTTAACATTTAAAAATCGAAGCGATTTGATCTCAGCATCAAGATGTCTTTTAACTAACTTTGTTCAAAAACAAAATCTTATGTTCTCTATCTTTGGAGAAAAAATGCCATCTGATGAAAGCAAAACAGCATCAATCAGAAACAAAATGATTGAATCAAAAATACCAACACCAAAAATCGAAAAAATAATCAAACGTCTTACACCATATCAGATTAATTTCTTAACAAACCATAAAAACACGCTCAATCAACTCATTGAGCTCCACAAAACAAACTAAAAACATCGAAAACACATTGATTTTTCATTTTGTAAGCTTCATCAACCATCAGAATGCATTTTCTTAATTGAGCACACAGTACAAAGACATTTTCGAAAGATTATTATCTTCTATTGATAATCTGAAGAATTGATGTTCATTTAGTAATACTTATATCAATAACTTATTTGATGAAACATGTTTAATCCTATTCATGCGTTACAGAAGGAATGCCAAAGTTGTTTCCCATTTTTTTGGCCAGTTTGCATTTAGAGATTCAACTGAACAACAAAATCAACTATTTTTTAGGGTCAATGATGAAGATCACTAATGAGAAATTCTTAATAATAAATGCAATTTTTTATTTCTTATAAGTTAAAAATCAGTGATAATCCTTGATTATTAATGATTTCATGGCTGCTGTTCAATAAGAGAATTCTCCATAATGGCTTATATAACAATGAAACATTTCAATTGAACCTTAATACAAATGAAAAAGAGTATTTTGATTCTAATTGAATATCCTGTAGAGAATTTGTTGTGAACCTGATACAATTGTAAAAACTCCATAAATAGGACTAAAGTTTTGAACAATGTTAACAAATGACATTGATCTTGTGTAATACCAGAAACCAATATAAAGAAACTCTGATGCTATATAGTAAGAGAATGCAGTGTGAAATTTTGAATGAAGATGGAGAATGTATACCAATCCCAGACACATGATATGTTTGTTCAGATGTTTGATTTTTCAACTCTTGATTCATTAAATTTTTCCGAATTAACAAATACTTTATTAAATCTTAAAATGAATATAATACTAGAAATCGGTACTTTATCAATGGTGAAATAGGGATGTCAATTGGGGTATAAAATATCAATTCCGCGGACATTTTTTAAAAAATGGGGGTCAAGTTTCTGACATAATAAAAATTATTTTTTGTAGATTTTTTGGAATGCTCTCCCGACTCACCATTAAAATATAACAAATTTTTGTTATATTTTTTATTTTTGAAATCCAATAATCATGGAGAAATACATACTTTTTGGATCTATCATTAATAATTACATTATCGATTTCTTCAGAATTAAACCAATAAAAACGATAACTTTACCCCTCTATTTGAGAGGCTTTTACCCTAAAAATTCCGAACTGTTAACAACATTACACTAAACGATTATTTTATTCTGAATTTGACAGCAAATAAAAGGGTTTTTTGTATGAATTCGTATTATCTTCAATTATATTCATTCTTTGACCTCAAAACCCCAACAAAAATCATCCCTTTTTTTGAATAAATTGATTAATGGGGTCATTTTGACATCTCTATGGTATAACATATTTGTATAGTTAAAATGTATAGCACTGTGGCAATGGGAAAAATGTTGGTGAGGGACCTGTTTGAAAGAAAAACCGCTATTTTAAGGAAAGCATATACTTTTTGTTGAAATTTTCTAAATTCCACTGATCTTGATCCCATTCAGCCATAAAGAGTAAAAAATCCCTATAAATCCATATAAACCCCAAATTCCGATATGAGAAAACCCATAATGAAGAGGATCAAGATTGCATTAACTAATCCTGTTTTTAATGATTGACATTATTATCAAACAAAGTGTGTTTTAACTTGATTGATTCATTTCGTTTATATAAATGAAAACCAAATAATTATCTATTAAAAATGTTGTTCAATAGAGCCAAAAATTGATGATGCCAATTAATTTTCTTTATATCTCTTATATATCCAAATAAGTATACAACCAATTAGTATTTGGAGAATCCCTCGGGAAAAAATTTTTCTAGGATTGTCTAATTTTCACCAATTGTCAATTTTTTGTCATTTTTCATGCAATCAAATGTAAAAAATAGTCATAAGTTCATTTTTATCAATGAGGAGGAGAATCTCTGGTTCAAAAATTAGTGATAGCGAATATGATAGTGATTTTGAAGATGAAAAAACCTCAAATGATATATTTGTCTATGGAATCAACATGGGAAGTGAAGAAATGATTAAAAAGCCATTTAGTGTTTTAGGTAGACCAATTTCCTTTCTCCAAAGAGATGAATGTTATGTGAAGTTCCGATATTATTCCAAAGAACAAAAAGAAACATTAAAAAAGAAGATAAAAAGTCAATTTTGGGAACAAAAAATTGTCTTTTCAGAATACCCCCTCCCCTCACTTATCATTATGAGATTACCACCCGAAATAACAGGAGACACTATTATCCGTGTTTTGGATCCTCTTGTTCATCCGATTCAAGTTAATTATAATAATGAAAGGGCAACTTGTATTATTGTTTTCGCAAATAATGAGAAAATGGAGATCGCCACAAGATACCTTCTTGAGAATAATGTTGGAAACCACACACTTAGATTCGCAATATATTCCCAACAAATTGAAAAAAGGAAGAAAACTGATACCCAAATCCAGAAGAAAATGCAAGAAGCAGGGATCCCCTCTAAGATTACTCAGAGAATAGTGAGCAATCTCTCCCAATATCAAATTGATTTCCTGA
>JGI24731J21663_1002029_pt1 | contig 13368 bp, 17 predicted proteins | sample EPASupsiteHSE605_FD_21663 | JGI IMG/M metagenome (IMG submission 21663) | reverse complement strand
GCACACGATTTTTTGGGTTTTGTGTCTTGCAAACGAAAACTTGAAATCAAATTCTGTGCCTAGCACTTGTGTACCTAAACATACCATATATACTATTGATTTTAGTGATATCAAATTCACGGTCAGTGATGGAGATCTTTGCCTCACTATCACCATTAAAGGAAGTAGTATATGAGTTCTTAATAAGCTGTTTGTATTTCCGAATACCATCATTCTTGGGGATCATATTGCGGAAATTCTGGAATGCTTCCAATACATTTCCCATTGTTGGTATGTTCTTAGCGCGAGCATTTTGAAAGCTGTGCATGATTTACTCCAGGATAAAAAACCTTTAGTGAACCATAAATGGGCTGGGGAACATTTGCCAAAAAGATACTCACAAGTCCGTTAAGGGCTTTGAGATCATATGCCAACTATAAAGACAAATCAACAACAAAGAAGGCAGAGATGCTTAATGAGGTTTCCAACTTCATACCACAACTAAGGTTTGTTGCACCAGCACTTAAGATAGCTGATAACCTCAGGAAGAAGGTCACTGACCCAATCATGAGAAGAGTTAATGAATTAGACTTATAGTCGATATTTTTACTGGTTACAAATATAAACATGGCTTGGGGCATTTTCAATAAGATAGCTACAGGAGCTAAAAAGGCATATGAATTCGCTAAAAACACAGTGGTACCACTCACTAAAGCATCAGTTGATATCTCAAAACCATTCCTAAAGGGCACCAAAATGGGTAAGATGTTGGATGGTGCTGATTCGTTCACTAAGAAGTTCGATGATATTGACCGCAGAGTATCATCATAAAAGAAAGCAAGAACTTTGAAACCAGAGTTTGACCTGGATGATGACGACGATTATTATAACCGTTATGTCATTTTTATTAATGGTTCGCAATAAAGTGCAGCAAACAGCTAGAAGAACGACTTCTAGTGTTTATGGGGATATGTCTCCAAGGAGACAAGCCATATATTTCAGCAATCAGAAAAACACCCCGGCTCCAGCGCCTGAACCAATGCCAGTTCCAGCTCCTGTTCCTGAAGCAGATTCAATGATGGACAAGATACTTGAAAGTTATCAGGAGATGATGAAACAACAGGATCCAATCCATGTAATATCATCAAGATCAAAACACCAAGATCTTATTCAGGAATTTTTCAGCCCTAAACGATCCAGGGAGACTATTCGTCACCTAAGAACTATTGAAGGTACTCTTGGTATAGCATCATACATGGGATACAGGAGATTGAAACTGAAGAGGAAAGAGCAACTTCAAAGGGTTGAAGCCTTGAGGCTTTTCATGGAAGAGAATCCTGATGCATGTGTTGAACCTCCACCAGAAGTATTAACACTACCAAAAAGACCAACAATGACCGATGCAATTGGTGATATGAAGAAGGCGCTCAGAGAAGAAGGCAAGGAGCTCTTGAAGAAGTTTGAAAACATGGTTAACAATGCAGCAGAAGAGATCCGTAACTCAGTCAAAGGAATCCCCAGGGAGTATTTACCCAGCAAACTATTACCCCTGATTGATAGTCATAAAGTTGCCATAGTAGGATACATTCCTGTCTAGTAAACCGCTGGTCAGCTAATTTTTGTCACTTCATTTTTGATGAGTGTTCAAGTCGAACCTTTGTATAAAAATGATGAAAAAACTGTTGAAGAGAAGGCATGGGAAGAAGAAGATGAACGAGCATGGTGGGGAAAGCGATATTGTTAGAAAACTCCTTCAGGAGGATTAACCCAAGAGTGTGTCGCTGGAGGACTTGATTATATTGCTGCTCAATGTGCTTCCTATTCAGCATTTAGTCTAAATGCTGAAGATGTTTATTCAACAATATCTGATCCGGAGCATAAATTCAGAGGGATGTGTGGGTATATGTCTGTGTCTGAATATATGTTCAAAAAGGTTAATGGTCTTCCTTACACGTCTTGTGACGGCTCTGTGATGGGGGCTTTGCAAACTGATGAGGGTTGTTATGGTGTGGGATGTTTTCGAGGTAAGAAGTCGATGAAACAATTGGTTACAAAGGTGTATGCCAAATTTACTGAAGATCCAAATATATCCCCATTAAGGTTGAAAGTAGCTAGATATTTGGTTGCAATTTACGAGGAAATATTACCAAAAGGAGTGTTGGAAATCCATGATCAATATTTCCCTGAGTTTAAGGTTGAAGAACAGGGGAAACGGGGTGGAAGGATACCGTTTAGAGGGTTTGGTGGACGGTTCAAAAAGATTAATGGTGGACAGATACGGGCATCGGAGCCGCGGTAAATATTGTTGGAAAAATGGGATGAGAGATATTTGAAGCAATGGTGGGAGTTTCAGAAGATTGATACACCAGAAGAACAAGCTGAATTTTGTCGCCTTGCTAAAGAACTGAGTTGTAATATCACTCCTTGGTTAATCATTTCAGAAATATGGCCTGAAAAACAGGATATGGACACTGAGCATACATCATATGGGTATCTTCATTTTCACAAACCACACAAGGGTGACCAGGCTAGAGTTATTAAAGGAAGGTTTTACCATTGGCTTAATTGCGGAGTAAGATTCTTTGAGAAGTATAACCAAGCTGAGTTTGAAGGCAAAATTCACATGGAGAGGTATACTAACCTTCAATAATGGCTATATGGTAACTCTGCAGAATTTTTGAATAAAAAATACAAAAAAGAGAAGGGGCGGTATTGGAGAGAAGGTATCAGGGAGTGTAAACCTTTTATAAGAGATCCAAGATATAACAGTTATGATGATAATACAATAAACTCACAAAACCCCACATCTGATCCAAATCTCATGCCATTCCCGCTATTCATGCAACGCCGGCAGACTCAAATGAACAAAAAAGTACAAGGTGAGAATTCTACTATACCTGAATGGTATGAGAAGGAACTAACAGAGTAAGTAAACGCAAACGATTTAAATATGTTTTTTTGCCTTAGTCTAAATGAGTAAGATTTCTCAAAGTGTTTGCCCATCCTTAATTGATAGTTTATATTAAATGCTGAAGGAAACAATGAAGTTATTGTGGTGAAGGCTCTCAAGTACAAAGACCCTAAAGAAATCCACCAGTTCAAGGACATGGAGGAGTTCAACAAGTACTACCAGATGAACAAAGAGGAGGTTAATAAGCTGACCACCACAGCAATTAATAAGATCTTCCATGTGGAAGGTTTCAAGCTAGCAAGATACAAAGGAAAACTTGTTGGTAAACCAGGAAGGCATCCATCACCACCACCATTAGTACCGGTACCACCCATTGAAAATCCATTGGATGATGTTATTGAAGATGTTATTAAGAGAGTTGAAACTTTGGATGCAAAGCTTCAATCTGTTCTGGAGGAGATCCCCAGAATGAAGAAAAACATCAAGCAGTTGATCGACATAGTAAACCAGTAGGTTTTTTTGATGTTTACTTAGCATAAACTGGTTCGAAGTGACCTTTTTTTTTGGATGCTCAGCAAATCATACCATTGGTATGTCTCGAATCCCAGTTAACTATCCATGGACCTCTTGATTCATCATCACCCTCATAATTTGGTTCATCTTGATAGATATGAAGAGTATACACCATGTACACTCCTTTATAGCAGATCCAAAAGAATCCCTTGCAATAGGGGAACCTTTCAAACCATTCTGGTTTCAGCCATCTCTCTGGTTCATAAACCAACCTGGGGGTGTAATAGGTTTCAAAAGATTCAGGGTTTGGCACATGTCCTATCCATTGGGTCTTTCCTCTCATTTCTTCTCGAAGCTGTCCTTCATTTTCAGTAACATACTCATGTCTCTCCTCAGCTGCCCACTGTTGGGCACGATTCATTTGTTTAGGCGCTTGGTCACTCATTTAAAAAATGAAATTTTGTTTAGCGGTTATGACGTTTCATTTTTGTGATGAGTCTTCAACAAGTTTTTGAGCAAATGAGAACTAATAGTATGATGATGGAAATGTCTATGAAGCAAGAAGAGAGTGCCCGCAAACAAGATGTGGATTTCCTAAAAAAAGATCTTTCTCAGTGTGAGTCTAAGGTATAACTCTTACAGTTTGATGTAGAAGAAATCAAAAGAGACAGACCAGACTTCAAACAAGCACTTGAAGAGTTCGCGGAAGCAACAGGCAAAGTTCTCCAAGGTTATCGAAACAAAATCCAACAACTTGAGAAGGAAGTCGCTGAGCTCAAAGCCATGATGGAAGCCACAGGATGAGTATACAGCTTAATAATCTTCTTCTTCCTCTGATTGTTCTACTTGGTTTCTTATATGGCTCATGTCGATGATTTTCATTTCATCGGATACTGCATTGCAGTAAAGTACTTGGTCCTTTAGGAGTCTACTATACAAAGCTTTGAACTACTGGAAGTCAAATCCTTTGATGGTTGCATTGTGGTTAATGTATGACACCTCTTGGGGAGTGAATCCAGGATAAATCATTACTGTTGTTGCCTGAGACTTTACAGGCATGGATAATCCTTTGAACTTCTTCGTTGCAAACATGAAGATGCAGTTTGCATGTCTACACTTGTGCACAAGTTTGTTAAAGTAGATGTCATCTTTCTTGAACAGGGATGAGAAAGCAGCATCATCAAACAAAAGAATAGTATGGAGTCTTGTGTTGTACAAATCCTTGGGGAACTTATTAAGGTGTAACAACTGTTTGATTTGTTCTTTGTGTGATGGTACAAGCTTTTCAAGCTTTCTCTTACTAACCAGATCGTTGTAAAGATCTTTAGTGTGGAGAAGTCCCTCAACAACTTCTTCAACATCGATATTGCTAACAGTTAGTACAGGGATTGTAAGATGATTTCTTACTGCAAGGAATGTTTCATCACTGGTTTCACCATCACTTGTAACATACACCAACAGGTGGATGTTCTTCTCGTTTTGTATCTTGAGGACTTCTCTCAAGAAGAGCAAGCTCTTACCTGCCCCTTGCTTGCCAACAGCAAGGTTAACACTGTTTTAGTAAATCAATGATTCGTTATTAATAGGGGTAATCTGGGTTTGATTACCCTTGGCTTCCTTTTGTTTGAGTGAATCGACAAGTATTCTGTCAACTGACATTTCATAGTAAACAAAAATTAAAGAGATTTAACTTCGTAGTCATAATAACTAACAACAGTGTTGTCCCTCCTCTGGAATGTTTTCTTGTTGGGATGGATTGTGACCTCATGCTTGTTAACATCTATCTTGAAGTTGTTAGGAGTTGTTCTGGGTATCTGCAGATATTTGATGTTAAGATCATCAAAGATGGAGCATATTAATTTAATTAATCCATTAACTTGTATACTGGAGATGACTGCGCTATATGAAAATGAGTTTTCATACACCTTTGAGGTGAACACCTTGACATCTGATTTGATAGGTATTTTACTAGCAAGGGTTTCCATCATTTTACTGATGGAGTAGTATCTGCTTGTTACTTCATTGAGGGATATTTCAGTGGAGAAAATAAATAGGATTAATTTTCTAACCAATAATGTGTGTGAGGGTTGCGATCCAAAAGACGAGTAATTTCTCCAAGATTACAGTTGAAGGTGTTTACAACCATCTTTCCAAGATGTGTGTTCAGGAGATCTGCAAAGGAATTACACAGGAACGCACATCTGTATATGGGAACATCGATTTGCTCTAACTGATCAGGATGAAGTACCCTGATGACAGCATTTCCATTATGATACCTGAGGAACATCGCCAAAGTATCAAACTCTCTACGTTTCTTGATGAATGTTTCAACCTTGCCAGTGTCCAGAGAACACTGAAGGATGTTTCCTTCCACCAAATCCAATAGACCTTTGTTCTTCAGGTTTTGCCTTACTTGTTGTAGCTTGGAGATCTTTAACCTGATGTAACTCCATTCAAGATCTTCATTGGATTGAAGATCCAGGGGTGTGTATGTTTTACCATACATCCTGAGAGATCTATGGGGTGTTTTGTTGTAGTAATCACACAGCTTCTTCACCATGTTGTAATCATCAAAGATATCATTGTTGATATCAACACCTAATGCATCTCTGAAGGTTCTCATTAACCTATCCACAATCCTTACATGGTTGGTGTAAGGACTTCCAGAAGACATTAACTCCACACCATCAAGGTTCATTGATTGGAATGATGTATCGGCATCACTCTTGATGATTGTAATAGGCAGGCCTGCTGCCTTGATCTTCTTGGTCGCGGAATTGAAAGCACTAATAACACTGTTCTTATCTTTCTTGGCCAATCGCTTAGTATAAACATACCTTGTGTTAATGTTTACAAGAAACAGGATGTAACCCTTGGTTTCATTATCCAGATTCCTACTCAGTGTGAGCAAGTCTGCTTGATATGCTCCGGGTTCAAAAGAGAAACTCGGTTTCATTAACCCTTTGGTGTAATGTTTGAACACCATGTCTGGGAGTTTCTGTCTCTGTTCAACCTTGTTAACATCTCTGAACTTGGAATACTTGCTCTTGAAAGGATATTTGAGATTTGATTCCGGCTTTCTGTTCTCCTTCATGTTGTGTCTTTCATTTTCAGCTTCATCTTGCTCAAGTTGCTCATTGAGCTTATCAGCTAAATACAATGAGTATGTTTGCTTGCCTATTTTTGCAGGTCTCTTGTAAAGGGGATCAACACTCTCTGGTACATGCTTGATTTTCACCGATGAGAACCCAGAATTGGGGTAAGTAACAAACCCCCTATCAATACCATACAGATATTTCAAGTCAATATCCACTTGAAGATCAATAAACTCCTGTTTACTCATCGTCTTTTATACAACGATGAAATTGAGAGTTTCATTTCAATGACGATATCAAGATTGAGAACCTCTCAATTATTGAGACCCAAGTTTGATTGAATTGAGAGCATTAGATTGATATGCTTACAATTATAAACCTCGTCGACCTAATTTGTTATAATAATTGAGAACCTCTCAATTATTGAATACTTGACTTCACTGGTATCCATGTTTCCCAATTGATGCGAAGGCTTATGATTACCTCAAAGATATGAGGAGGAAGAAACTTGAAGATGATTTGATTCCTATCTCGAGAAAAATGCAAAAAAAAGATTTAAACAAAGTTATAATGTTGTTTTACAAAAATAATAACATATCTGATAAGGAAAACTCAGAATCCCTCCAGAAATAGTGTTGATACCACAAAACATCGACAAATATCGGGTCAAATAGATAACAATATTCATTCTATCAGACCATAAGCCGTCAATAAAGGAAAAATGATCAGAAATTCACGATTTTCATCACATAATAGCAGGAAGAGATCCTAATCTACTTGTGACTGAAAATTTGAAACGGATATAATCCTGATATTCTTAAAGGCTCATTTAAAATAATTAAGTCAGCTTTTTTACTTTGTAAAAATATTTTCAAGATTTTTTCAATTTTTTTTCCCTATTTATGATTTATCTCAACGAATAAGGGGAATTATACAGAGATTTCATCATCAATATATCCAGCATCATCATGGATATTTTGGAAGCAACAGGGAAAATATATATTTCAATCAGATCGCTTTCCATAGCATTAACAAATAAACAAAGTGTTTTGCCTCTTTCTCGTGTTTGGGCTCGTTTCAATTCTAAAAAAACATGCAAAATCATTTAAAGCATTACCATCAATGTTTCATCTTATCACATTATGTATGATCTCAACATGACAAGATAATACAGAGCAATTAAGTATTAATTCTGTTCATCTGAAATTTTGCCAAATTGTAGGAGGCGTACAAATGTTTCTAATTCCATTCATTATTATATGAAATACGCTGTATTGTAGTGCGAAACAATTTTTACTATTCATATATACCATAATTTCTCTTGAATAGTTTTAAAACAAAAAGATCATGAAGTTTTAACATATGCTATGTTCAAAAATGGAATATCATCGAAATAATTATCACTTCTTCCCATATCTAACCAATATTTTCCGAATCAAGTGCATCAAGATTATCCATCAGAACCATGGCTAGCAATTTATTTCTTTCTTTTCTGATTTTTGTTTTGACAATACATAGAACAATCACAATTATGAAACATGTGAAAAATGTGTCATATGTGAAATTTCCCAAACAAATTGTCAAATCTAAATTATCTTTTCCATCTTTGAACCCAGAAAAATTAAGCTCAGTACGTAGGGATTCCACTGAAAAGAGAATACCTGGATTTTCAAAATATTCATCCAGTGAGATCTGTGAAATTAATAATATTTCTTCTGAATCAAATATATATCGAATTGACATGTTTTTCTCATGATCCTTTGGGATAATTGAATCATGTGAATGTGAAGATGAAACAATAGTGTGACTTGTTTTATATATATTGACAAACAAGAATACATCAACATTTTCAAAACAATTTATCAGTTCACAAATAAACCCTCTTTTTTTCGATTTTTATCATGAGCTCTGAAATCATCAATAGGTGATGTTTACAGAACACAAAGAAATTTCCAGTTTTATTTCATAAATGAATCAACACATGACCCAATCAAATGTTATAATGATCATTTTGGTCCCGAATCAAGCAATTCATATTATCTCAATGGTGTTTAACTGATATATTGATTTTTGTTGGACTCAAACAATTGAGCATCAAATACAGGGCTTAATGTGTATTTTTTTGCACAAATATTATTCTATTCAATATATAATAGCCTTATCTCTTATGAATTGATTGTTATGAATTTTAAAAATATCAATAGCAATTAAGTTAGCGACCTGCATTTCAATGTGTCCATAATAAAATATCGATAAATTTTTTTTGGCATTTTAAATCATTTGAGTCTGTATTGAGTTGTTTTCCGATAGTACAAAGCAATGTTAGTCCATAATGACTTGAGTCATTTTTCATAATTTGGCTTATTGAAACAGGTCCTGAGTGTCATGGAAGGAGTTTCTTTGATTAACTTCTGAGCGACATTTTTTGATGACAGCTAGGATTTATTGGAATACAATATATTCTTTATATAAGTATTAATGTACCCTATATATTATCGAAATGAGAAATATCAATTCAATTCCAATCTCGAGAAAAATGCGAAAAAAGATTTATAAAGTCAGCTTTTTTACTTTGTTTTTCTTTTTTACTTTGTAAAAATTAATTCAATTTTTTTTCAATTTTTTTAACTTATTTCGGGTTTATCTCAACGAATATGGGGAATTATTCAGAGCTTTCATCATCAATATATCCATCATCATCATGTATATTTTCAAAGCAATGAGGACATATTGATTTGCTCATTAAATAACCTTCCAGAGCATTAACATATCCAAAAAGTGTTTTGCGTCTTTTTCGTGTTTGGGTTCGCTTCAATTCTGGAAAACATGAAGAATCATCTGAGACCTTACCCTCAATGTTTCTTCTTAGCACATCTAGTTTAATCTCAATTTGATATGGAAATACAGAGTAATTAATAAAAATTCCAGCTCTTCTAAAACTTGACCGAATATTATCAGGCGTGCAAACACTTCTAATTCCATTCATCATGAGAACAATTCGTTGAATAATTGTGTTAAACGATTTATACCATTCGTATACCCCCTTTTTTCTTTTAAATAATCCAAAAATAAGAAGATCAAGAGGTTGAAATAGATGTGATGTGTGTGGAGGGTATGTCACCAAACGAATATTCTCTTCTGCACATATCAGACGAATATTTTCAGATACATGTGCATGACAATTATCCATAAGGATAAGGGATGGCGATTCATATAATTCTTTTTCAATTCTTGTTTTTCTAATATATGGAACAATCACATTTAAGAAGTATGTGAAAAAGATGTCACTTGTGACATATCCCGAATCACTTGTCAAAACCAAATCATCTTTTCCATCTCTGAACCCAGAAGAATCAAGCTCTATTGGTATGGATTCCATTGGAATAATAATACCTGGTATTAGCATATCTCCATCCAGTGTGATGGATGCTATTGTTGTGACATTCTTCTGATTCCTATTAATTTTAAAATGACATGATTTCCCTTCAAACTCCTTTGGAATAATTGCACTATATGAATGTGAAGATGAAACATCAGCGCACAAATATATTCATCAATTTCTTCAATTTTGATATGAGCTCTCAAATCATCAATTGAGCTTCAAGTTCTGGGCTTAATGTGGTTTTTTTGCGGAAAGATTTTTCGGGCGAACTTATGTTGGCATTATCCCTTAATAACTGATTTTTCTGAATTCCAAAAATGTCTAGAACAATATAGTCTTCTATTCTCATTTCAAAGTGTTCAAAATAAATTTTTTCGAATTCTTGAATTTGTTGGTTTCTGAGTTCATTAGAGCCTCTATTGAGTTGCTTTTCCATGGCTCGAAGAAAAGTTGATCCAAAATGATGTGAGGCTTTTTTCATAATTTGGCTTATTGAAACAGGCCCTGAGCGTCTATGAAGCATATTCTTTAGTAAACTTGTGACTGACATTTTTCGATAACGGCCAGGATTTATCGTGATATAATTTTTTCATTAAATAGATATTCATACACCCTACATATATTTAAAATGAATAAATTCAATTTTATTCCTATCTCGAGAAAAATGTGAAAAAAGATTTATACAAAGTAAAAAAGCTGACTTTAGACAGAAATATATTTTTGACTAAATGGAGAAACCTAAAGTGACTCTGATTTATAATGGCGTTAAACGTGAAATCCTCAGGCGGAGTATGATGAAAGCAGGATTCTTTGCTGATCATTATGAAAATGGAAAAGATTTTTGTAGGGAGGGACCATATTCACAGGATTCTTTCTCAGATTTCTTAAAATTATTAGAAAATTCCAAAAAACGAGGAATATTCATCTGAGTTACAATAACGACACAAAGATTGTTAATGATGCAAAAGCAGAATTAATACCCTCTCAATGCCAGGATATCGACAGTCTTCTTCGATTTATTCAAAATCTCTTGGAAAAACAATGAAGTGAAGCTTCCTTTCTCATTTTTCTCGATTTTCATTTGATTACTGAAGAATCTGCGCTTCAGATACTCGAAATGATGTTGAATTACTTTCATTCTTCATTATTCCAAATGTTAAATGATAAATTCATTCGAAATGAGGAAAGAGAAAACCCTAAAATTCTCTGTTTTAATTGTTTTATTTGATCATAGAGGAGTGTTCATTTTACAAGAAAAATGTCATTTTTCAAACCAGATGGACACTCACAGAATCATCAAACAGGAGGAGTCTAAAGTCTCTTTCGAGATTAAAACTGTTCAAGACAAAATTCGCGAAGAGAACTCTTTCAAATCTTTCGAAAACTATCTTTATGGAGATGTTGATAATGATGTAATTTTTGATATTTCGGGTATTTCCGATTTCGATTTTTTAGTCGATAGAATTGTTAAGTTTCCTTCTCTCCGTCCTTTGTATCTTGAAAGGGTGGTTATTCTTTGTCTAGAATACTCGAAAAATAGTCATTTTCGGCAAAAACTATTGGAGAAAACTCTTCAATATCCTGTTTTAATTTATCGAATGTATCAAAGAGGAGTTTACCTATTCAAAGAAATCGAAATGTATCTTCAAGATAGTGAGTCTTTTGTCTTGAGTTATTATTTGAGAAAAGAAATATTGGATTTTGAGAGTTTTATTAAGCAGAAAAGAGTACCTGATGATTTGGATATGTCCTTCCTTGAGAATGAGGATGAAATAGACATATTGATCGAATATGGATTTCTTCCTGTAAGTATTGAGTACTGCCTTAAATATGACGATGTTGACTGTTTCCGAAATTTCAATACAACACTTCCAAATCAAGCTAAGTGGAGTCCTTTTGAGTGGAGTGTCAAGCCAGATTCTCTAGATTTGCTTTCATTTTCTGGATTTTTTGGATCTATCAAGTGTTTTAAACATTTATTGTTACATGTACAACTAATCAATCAAAGTGTTTTTTCTTCTGTTGTGTGTAGTGGATCTTTGGATCTTTTTCATTTATGCAATGAAAGTAATTATTTTTCATCAGAGTGTGTATTGAATGCTTCCAAGTTTTTCCAGCTGGATGTTTTAGCTTTTATGATTGAAAATGGAGCTGATATAAATACCAAAGATAAGTATAATTCGACTCCTCTTCATAGAGCTGCTGATTATGGTCATCTTAGTGTTGTTGAATATCTAGTTAATCAAAAAGCTGATATAAATGCAAAAGAATATAGAGTTGAGTTTTTATATTTGATTGGACTCCTCTTCATTTAGCTGCTTATAATGGTCATCTTAGTGTTGTTGAATATCTAGTTAATCAAAAAGCTGATATAAATGCCAAAGAATATAGAGTTGAGTTTTTATATTTGATTGGACTCCTCTTCATTTAGCTGCTGATTATGGTCATCTTAGTGTTGTTGAATATCTAGTTAATCAAAAAGCTGATATAAGTGCAAAAGATAAAGATAATCAAACTCCTCTTCATGTTGCTGCTGCTAATGGTCATCTTAGTGTTGTTGAATATCTAGTTAATCAAAAAGCTGATATAAATGCAAAAGATACAAGTGTTGAGTTTTAATATTTAATTGGACTACTCTTCATTATGCTGCTTTTAATGGTCATCTTAGTGTTGTTGAATATCTATTTAATCAAAAAGCTGATATAAATGCAAAAGATAAAAATGTTGAGTTTTTAGATTTGGTTGGACTCCTCTTCATTGGGCTGCTAGTAGTGGTCATCTTAGTGTTGTTGAATATCTAGTTAATCAAAAAGCTGATATAAATTCTAAAGATGATAGGGTTGAGTTTTTTTATTTTATTTTACTCCTCTTCACGCGGCTGCTGAGAATTGTCATCTTAGTGTTGTTGAATATCTAGTTAATAAAGGTGCTGATTATGGAGATGGAATAAATGGAGAGGGTTATCTTCATTGGGCCGCTAGATATGGTCTTCTTAGTGTTGTTGAGTATCTAGTTAATCAAAAAGCTGATATAAATGCAAAAGATCAATATGTTGAGTTTTTATATTTGATTGGACTCCTCTTCATAGAGCTGCCAAAAATGGCCATCTTAGTGTTGTTGAATATCTAGTTAATCAAAAAGCTGATATAACTGCAAAAGCTACCGATGTTGAGTTTTTAGATTTGGTTGGACTCCTCTTCATTTTGCTGCTAATAAAGGTCATCTTAGTGTTGTTGAATATCTAGTTAATCAAAAAGCTGATATAAACGCAAAAGATATAGACTATTATACTCCTCTTCATTTAGCTACTCGTAATGGTCATCTTAGTGTTGTTGAATATCTAGTTAATCAAAAAGCTGATATAAATGCAAAAAATACAAATGTTGGGTTTTTATATTTAATGAGACTCCTCTTCATAGAGCTGCTTATTATGGTCATCTTAGTGTTGTTGAATATCTAGTTAATCAAAAAGCTGATATAAATGCAAA
>JGI24731J21663_1002016_pt1 | contig 13413 bp, 10 predicted proteins | sample EPASupsiteHSE605_FD_21663 | JGI IMG/M metagenome (IMG submission 21663) | reverse complement strand
TAACCGCACTAAAAGTTGCAATAGACCGCACTAAAAGTTGCAATAGACCGCACTAAAAGTTGCAATAGCAAACCCTTACCCCGCGCGGTTTCTAGGGTTTTTTACTCCCTAAATATAATCTAAATATAATCTTAAATATATTATTAATGGCGCATAAAAAACCGGTAAAAAACAGGGAGAATAAACACTATAGTAAATCGACGTAAACGCGAGCAAATAAGACTTTGGCACTCGGCAACGAAACGTGCAAAAGTGTAACGAAAAATGGCAAATAAAAAACAGGTAAATCAGTTCTCAAGGCTAAATTTGAGCAAATATGAGTAATTGAATTCTGGCCAACTTGTCATAGTTTCCATTATCGGACCCAAAGAGGACATAAAAGGAGAATTGCCATGTATTTTATAACTGCCCTAACGGGTCTTGATGAATCCTCCAATACCAGGTGTTTCGGTTATTATCCAACAAGGGAAGAAGCCATGCGTGCCGTTCTAGAAAACAGATGTGATCTAAACGAAGGCATATACACCAACATAGTAGTTGAGAAGATCGGTAAAGGGATACATACCATAACCGAGGATGAAACGTGGTTCCAATGGTTACAAACTGGGAAGTATCTTGGTGAAGGTAATTGGCATCAAATATCAAAGCCGTCAGAAACTGACCATATAACAAACTACGCGATTGGCTAAATCAATAGCATAGGACAAGCTTAAAAAAGGCACTTTTAAGCCTTTAAAGCTTGTCCAAGGTGGGAAAGCCTTCAATCCGTTATTATAAACGATCCAAGCCCTTAGATTTTGTTTCTAGAGGTTATTTTTTCTTCTTCCCTCTATGCCTGAATAATAGGGTTTTTTTGCTGAATATATTTAATCTATATACCCCTCGTAAAAACAAAAGCGACGTTCTCTCCCCAAAAGGAAACGTCGCCCCTAAGCTCAGGAGGTGTAAAACCCTCCTACCTAAAATTATTATAGCAGTTTTGATAGACAATGTAATGTAAAAGGATTCAATCAGATAAGCCCCAATGTGAATTAGAGTAGTGTTACCTTATGTAGAGTTACTTCTTGTAGGATTACTTCATGTAGAGTGATTTATAAATGAAGTAACATTAAAAAAGGCCAAATTTTCCCTCAAACCCCCCCCCCGCCCCCGCACTAAAGAGCGGAACCCTTGCGAGAGTAAGGATGACGTGCCCACCGTTCTAGGCTCCTAATACAGTCGAGGAAGGGTGGGTTTCGTTCTACGAACGGAACCCACCCTTCCTCGACTGTATTATATAGCCAAGAAGTGGGCAGGAGGGTTTGGAAGTGTAAATAATTGTAAGAAGAATAATAAGGATGAAAGTGCGGGGGCGGGGGTAAAAGGGAAACCTTAAAACCTAATAAAGAAGTGAAAGTAAAAAGAAAAGTAGGTAGAACAAGAGCAGAGAAAGAGAAAACGAAGATTAAGGATAAGGACAAAGAGTGTGACCAGGAGTGTGAATGTGAAAGTGAGTGAAGAGGTAAAAGACAGAAACAGAGGAAAAGATGAATAAGATTGCTGAATCCGTCAACGTTGTCGGGTTTGAAAAGAAGGGGTTAAGAAAAAAGAGTGGTCAGAAGCCGGCAAAAATCACGGAAAAAGAGAGTAAGTGACAAAAGGCAGGATAAGGGAGGTGACAAATTACAGGCAAAGCCTGCAAAAACTCAGTAATGGTGCGGATTTGAGGCGGTTAAACAAGTGGTGCATACTGTCAAAATCGGTTAAACAAGTGGTGCAAAATAACCCTCAAACACGCTGATAGCAAGGCTATAGACGGTGTTACAGTGGTGCACCTCAATAAAAAATTAACCCCCCGGAAACGGAACCGGGGGGTGTTTTAAATCAATAAAAAGGCAATCATTTGGAGAACGAGAGAACGGATGACCTCCCCCCATGACGGAGTATACCAAGGCTAAACCACGCAAGGGGAAAAATTTTCTCGACGAAAATTTGTTCTGAGACCCTTGCGTTAAGGGGGCTTTCGGGTCCCTGGTGACGATCATCAAGGGGGAAGTCAGGTAGGGTTGGGGCTCATGAAAAAAGGGTAGTGCAGATTTTTCACTACCCTTTTTGGATTACGTTTTCCCCCTCTTTCTGTATATTACTATTGTAATTATAAAGTAATTATAGTATAATTACTATATAGTTATTAAATAATTACTTCGGGGGTTTTTAAAATGGCTGAAGCCAGAAAAACAATCACTGTCCTACTAGGGGAGGAATACATTGGGAGGTTTGACTTGTTATGTACCCGACTAGGATCTAATCGTTCTCAGTTACTTCGCAATCTCTTGTCGGGAGATGCCGCGCTTATCGATGTAATAGCTGCCAAAGCCAAGACTCTGCAACAGGTTACCATTGAGGACATCGCGAGGATGAAAGGGGGGAAAACTGATGAATAAGCTATTCTTCTTGGATGATGAACACGAAAAAACCTTTTCGCTTTTAGTTTCCCAGAAATCTAAAAAGAAAGATTCTGAGTATGCAACTGCTTTCTACGTTTTAACAGCAGATGCCGAGCTTCGGAAGAAAGGAATGAAGTATATAACTTCTGATGGAATCAATTGGGAAGGGATATGGGAGAATGACTGGTCGAGTGGATACCGTGTGATCCTCCAATTAGCCGAGAGTCTTTTTAAAAGTTCTGGTCGTGTGGATCTAGTATACGGACTAGGTACTTGGGGCGAGGAGCTTTATCAAGTTGCAATGCAAGCTATCCAGATCCGAAGAAGAGGTATTCCGGAATAAATAAAAAAGCGCCCAGCCACTAACTGGGACGCTTCAACAAAAAAATGTACACTAGCTTTAGTATACTGAAATGAAGGGTGATGGACAAGCTTATGAAAAAAAATAGAGGCCGTCGGCTGAATGAGATAACAGTGATAGCTCAAACTTCCATTGAACTTTTTCCGGTCGTAACTTGTTCAAAGAGACACTGTCATGAGGGTTATCCAAGTATGCAACCGTCCTTAATTGTTAATGGTTATGAGCGATACTATATGCACCACTTAGGACCTCAATGCCCTGATTGTGATAAGTTTCATGAGGTTTGGAAGCTTAATCTTCAAGCGTTAGCCTAAAGCCGAATAGAGGGAGAGAGTAGCCCATGGAAGCAATCAACTATCTAACCGATTGGATCAATCGGCATAACCATCGGGGGCACGGTTACGGCAGTAAAAGCTTTTTATATGTGACAACACTCATGAAAGGCGAAAGTTTAAAAAAGGAGAGATGAAAGATGGAATTTAACAAGAAAAAGGTGGGAATTATCGGGGCTGCCTTGATCGTGGCAGTAAGTTTCGGGGGGTTCGTGTATTCAAATAAAAAGGCAGATGCTGCATGGGAAGCGAATAGGCAAGCGGTAATGGCCGAAATTGACAAACAGCAGGATCAGGAAGAAGCTGCCTATCAAGCCAAGGCTAATCTACCTACTGTTAGTGAGTCTCATCCAGCTCGATATGCTGACACGGAACAGCAGCAGGCCGCGGACAATTCAAAAGCTCAAAACTCGGATTCCGGTCCAAGAACAAGCACAAGTTCAGATTCAACTTCGACAACAAATCAGTCGAAAACAGCTCCAAAGGCCATCCCGACCCAAACGCCTCCCACCACGACAACACCGCCAGTTCAGCCAGTCCAAAAAGTTACACAAGATCCAATTCAGGCTATAACATCTTTATCAGATGCAGACATTTCCCGATTACAAAGCTATTCTACCTACGGCTCCACGGGGCAGGGATTTTTTGCGAACTTTACGGATTTCTATGCACATGAGAGAAGCAATGCTGACGGATTTTTCAAAAAGTTTAATCCAGGGGCATTAAGTGTTTACAATAAAGCAAAGGTTGGATGGTTGTCTACGCCAAAACTTGAGTACCGCACTATGATTGGAACAATCGGCTTTCGCGGAATTTTAACCCTAACGTATTACGGAGATAATTCCTTTGGTCTTACTCCAAATGTGGCCTATCAATGTGATGTCGAATATCAGGTAATGAATTCTGTTGAAACAGGTTTCGCACTGAATAGTACTAAATATCTCTCGAATTTTAGGGCGGTGAAGTAGATGAAAAAAACCGCTTTAATAGCACTGTTAACAAGCTTTTTTATATTAACATTGAGTAGCATTGCATTTGCGATAACGGCTAATGATATCCCTCCAGAGAACCCTTTGCCGAGCGATACCATTACACGTATTACTAACGATGACGGATCACTTTTTGGAATTGCGTACTTCGTTTCTTCCACCGGTGCAACAAGTGGAACACGTTATCGTACCAGTGCTATTACGATAAATGTGGCTGGTCTAACTGCTGTTATTGATATTTCTTCCTTGGGATCACCACCAGCACCAGGTGAAAGGCAATATACTCTAATCTCAGTAACACAACAAGATATAATTAAGGCACTTCCAAACCCGAACGACCCAGCCGTGATCCAGGCGTTAAACAATCCAGACAGCATCCAAGTTGGTGCTCATATCCAGATATATAATGCAGGGACAGGGCAAGTTCTTGCTACGATCACCAGTAAGGACGATGTAGCTCCTATTGCCGGAAGTTATGGTTTCGGCAATGTAGATATTACGCAAATGAAAAGTCGATGGAAGGAAAATATTTCAGGAAATCCGGTAGTAAACCCTCAGCCAGAGCCATCAGGTGGACGTGGGCATGATGGCGAGTTGCTGAAACCAGGAGATAACGGCTACGGCCTAAGACCTTCAGTCCTGGTTAAGTAAGGTAAACTATTCGATATAAAAGCGTTTACCAATTCTTACTTGAGAATAAAACTCACACCCCGGTTCATACCGGGGTGTTTCGTTAGGAGGAAGTACGATGTTAATTAAAGAACTACGCGAGTTGCTCATGACTTATCCGGAGGATGCTGAAGTCTTTGTTCTCCGCGAACGAGAATCCGGAATGTTTGGCGGTAAGATGATGGACGTAGGATTGTCTTGGATCATTGACCAGGACACAGCTAAAGGTTCTTTATGTTTGTATCCCAAAATGAACGATGATGAAAATTCAAGCAGGAAATAACAGTGGTAGCGGGGAAACCCTATGCAAATGAAGGACACCTTTTCACATTGCATAGGGGGTGATAGATAGACTGTCGATCACCCTGACAGGGGGATAAAAGCCTTGGCTGAAGAATTTTTATCTATCGAGCAAGTGGCAGAACAACTAGGGATATCAACGGCTACCGTTAGGCGACGAATTAAAAAAGGTGAACTGGAAGCTATTAAACGACCAGGGCCATATGGAGATCAATATTTCATTCCGTCAAACGAAGTGACCACCGCACAAGAGATAACTGATGTTGTGCCGGTTGTTCGACAGCTTAATGCCCAGGAGCTGGCCGGATTGATTAGCCTGGTGATCCGGAAGGAGAACGAGGAGCTGCACCAGGAAATAAAAGAGCTTCGTCAAGAGTTGGCCAACTTTAAACAAGAACAAGAAGAGAAAGCGCAGGATCGGGACGTGTGGATCGTCGCGCAGCTGCGCGAGATTACAAAACAGAAAAAGTCCTGGTGGCAATTTTGGAAATAACTAAAGCCCAACTCAAGCATATATCCTGAGTTGGGCTTTTCACAAAAAGTTTTTTCCGTAAAATTCCGTTTCCATTCGTTGCAACTTCTTAGAATTCATTCGATTTTTCCTAATTTCTTATCGGCTACAACGGCACTTACGCCAGCATCCCACTTGCTTTTGAGCTTTATTTTAAACTCGACTTGGATAGTTTTTCTGCCCTTTAGGATTGGCTTGAAAGATACGGCTATGTCTGTCAGTTCGTTAATTTCTTCTTGGGCTATATCGAGGACTTTTGTCTTGAATAAATTGAAATTAGCATAGGACTTCACATTCTCGACCATAAGTATTTTTTTCAACTCGTCAACTCCAAAGGTTTTGGACTTCTGGTAGGCGTACGATCTAAGAATCTCGTAGAGCCGGATGGAGTACTGACTTTTCATAGCAAGGATATTTCTAAGTCCATAGGCCAGGAATTTTTCTTGAAGCTCAAATAAGTACGGAGCCATATCTTCATCGATCCTTATATTTGCTTTACCGCTCCGCCTATTCGTGCGAACTTTGGAAAGCCAACGGACAAGGACTTCACCACCGTTACCGTCATCAAGCCACATGGAGCGATCAGACAATCGTTTTAAAGTGGCTTTCACCTCTTCATAGTTCTTGCCGCTATCGTAGTCAATTCCACAAATTCGAGCGTAATCACGAATATTAAAATCATATTCCAATTGCCACGGTGAGTCTGGACAGTAAGGGGATTGTTTAGCCTTGGCTTCCGGGGTAATGGGTTTGATCATTGAGCATATATAGGCAACAGCTCGCTGTTCGGGCACAGACAAGACATACCTGCTTTTTTGGACGATCACATTAGATTTTACCACGAGATATTCCCTACCCTCATACAGTTTTAATTTATCATCGAAATCCAATCCCATCTTCCCCTATCACCCTCTTTTTTGCAATATATGGGTTTGTGTTTTTTTGTCTAAAAATAATATAACTCATTATTGCAACTTAATCAACAACTAGTTGTAATAATGAGTTATCCACAGATTAAAAAGTTGGAATAACCGCACTAAAAGTTGCAATAGACCGCACTAAAAGTTGCAATAGACCGCACTAAAAGTTGCAATAGCAAACCCTTACCCCGCGCGGTTTCTAGGGTTTTTTACTCCCTAAATATAATCTAAATATAATCTTAAATATATTATTAATGGCGCATAAAAAACCGGTAAAAAACAGGGAGAATAAACACTATAGTAAATCGACGTAAACGCGAGCAAATAAGACTTTGGCACTCGGCAACGAAACGTGCAAAAGTGTAACGAAAAATGGCAAATAAAAAACAGGTAAATCAGTTCTCAAGGCTAAATTTGAGCAAATATGAGTAATTGAATTCTGGCCAACTTGTCATAGTTTCCATTATCGGACCCAAAGAGGACATAAAAGGAGAATTGCCATGTATTTTATAACTGCCCTAACGGGTCTTGATGAATCCTCCAATACCAGGTGTTTCGGTTATTATCCAACAAGGGAAGAAGCCATGCGTGCCGTTCTAGAAAACAGATGTGATCTAAACGAAGGCATATACACCAACATAGTAGTTGAGAAGATCGGTAAAGGGATACATACCATAACCGAGGATGAAACGTGGTTCCAATGGTTACAAACTGGGAAGTATCTTGGTGAAGGTAATTGGCATCAAATATCAAAGCCGTCAGAAACTGACCATATAACAAACTACGCGATTGGCTAAATCAATAGCATAGGACAAGCTTAAAAAAGGCACTTTTAAGCCTTTAAAGCTTGTCCAAGGTGGGAAAGCCTTCAATCCGTTATTATAAACGATCCAAGCCCTTAGATTTTGTTTCTAGAGGTTATTTTTTCTTCTTCCCTCTATGCCTGAATAATAGGGTTTTTTTGCTGAATATATTTAATCTATATACCCCTCGTAAAAACAAAAGCGACGTTCTCTCCCCAAAAGGAAACGTCGCCCCTAAGCTCAGGAGGTGTAAAACCCTCCTACCTAAAATTATTATAGCAGTTTTGATAGACAATGTAATGTAAAAGGATTCAATCAGATAAGCCCCAATGTGAATTAGAGTAGTGTTACCTTATGTAGAGTTACTTCTTGTAGGATTACTTCATGTAGAGTGATTTATAAATGAAGTAACATTAAAAAAGGCCAAATTTTCCCTCAAACCCCCCCCCCGCCCCCGCACTAAAGAGCGGAACCCTTGCGAGAGTAAGGATGACGTGCCCACCGTTCTAGGCTCCTAATACAGTCGAGGAAGGGTGGGTTTCGTTCTACGAACGGAACCCACCCTTCCTCGACTGTATTATATAGCCAAGAAGTGGGCAGGAGGGTTTGGAAGTGTAAATAATTGTAAGAAGAATAATAAGGATGAAAGTGCGGGGGCGGGGGTAAAAGGGAAACCTTAAAACCTAATAAAGAAGTGAAAGTAAAAAGAAAAGTAGGTAGAACAAGAGCAGAGAAAGAGAAAACGAAGATTAAGGATAAGGACAAAGAGTGTGACCAGGAGTGTGAATGTGAAAGTGAGTGAAGAGGTAAAAGACAGAAACAGAGGAAAAGATGAATAAGATTGCTGAATCCGTCAACGTTGTCGGGTTTGAAAAGAAGGGGTTAAGAAAAAAGAGTGGTCAGAAGCCGGCAAAAATCACGGAAAAAGAGAGTAAGTGACAAAAGGCAGGATAAGGGAGGTGACAAATTACAGGCAAAGCCTGCAAAAACTCAGTAATGGTGCGGATTTGAGGCGGTTAAACAAGTGGTGCATACTGTCAAAATCGGTTAAACAAGTGGTGCAAAATAACCCTCAAACACGCTGATAGCAAGGCTATAGACGGTGTTACAGTGGTGCACCTCAATAAAAAATTAACCCCCCGGAAACGGAACCGGGGGGTGTTTTAAATCAATAAAAAGGCAATCATTTGGAGAACGAGAGAACGGATGACCTCCCCCCATGACGGAGTATACCAAGGCTAAACCACGCAAGGGGAAAAATTTTCTCGACGAAAATTTGTTCTGAGACCCTTGCGTTAAGGGGGCTTTCGGGTCCCTGGTGACGATCATCAAGGGGGAAGTCAGGTAGGGTTGGGGCTCATGAAAAAAGGGTAGTGCAGATTTTTCACTACCCTTTTTGGATTACGTTTTCCCCCTCTTTCTGTATATTACTATTGTAATTATAAAGTAATTATAGTATAATTACTATATAGTTATTAAATAATTACTTCGGGGGTTTTTAAAATGGCTGAAGCCAGAAAAACAATCACTGTCCTACTAGGGGAGGAATACATTGGGAGGTTTGACTTGTTATGTACCCGACTAGGATCTAATCGTTCTCAGTTACTTCGCAATCTCTTGTCGGGAGATGCCGCGCTTATCGATGTAATAGCTGCCAAAGCCAAGACTCTGCAACAGGTTACCATTGAGGACATCGCGAGGATGAAAGGGGGGAAAACTGATGAATAAGCTATTCTTCTTGGATGATGAACACGAAAAAACCTTTTCGCTTTTAGTTTCCCAGAAATCTAAAAAGAAAGATTCTGAGTATGCAACTGCTTTCTACGTTTTAACAGCAGATGCCGAGCTTCGGAAGAAAGGAATGAAGTATATAACTTCTGATGGAATCAATTGGGAAGGGATATGGGAGAATGACTGGTCGAGTGGATACCGTGTGATCCTCCAATTAGCCGAGAGTCTTTTTAAAAGTTCTGGTCGTGTGGATCTAGTATACGGACTAGGTACTTGGGGCGAGGAGCTTTATCAAGTTGCAATGCAAGCTATCCAGATCCGAAGAAGAGGTATTCCGGAATAAATAAAAAAGCGCCCAGCCACTAACTGGGACGCTTCAACAAAAAAATGTACACTAGCTTTAGTATACTGAAATGAAGGGTGATGGACAAGCTTATGAAAAAAAATAGAGGCCGTCGGCTGAATGAGATAACAGTGATAGCTCAAACTTCCATTGAACTTTTTCCGGTCGTAACTTGTTCAAAGAGACACTGTCATGAGGGTTATCCAAGTATGCAACCGTCCTTAATTGTTAATGGTTATGAGCGATACTATATGCACCACTTAGGACCTCAATGCCCTGATTGTGATAAGTTTCATGAGGTTTGGAAGCTTAATCTTCAAGCGTTAGCCTAAAGCCGAATAGAGGGAGAGAGTAGCCCATGGAAGCAATCAACTATCTAACCGATTGGATCAATCGGCATAACCATCGGGGGCACGGTTACGGCAGTAAAAGCTTTTTATATGTGACAACACTCATGAAAGGCGAAAGTTTAAAAAAGGAGAGATGAAAGATGGAATTTAACAAGAAAAAGGTGGGAATTATCGGGGCTGCCTTGATCGTGGCAGTAAGTTTCGGGGGGTTCGTGTATTCAAATAAAAAGGCAGATGCTGCATGGGAAGCGAATAGGCAAGCGGTAATGGCCGAAATTGACAAACAGCAGGATCAGGAAGAAGCTGCCTATCAAGCCAAGGCTAATCTACCTACTGTTAGTGAGTCTCATCCAGCTCGATATGCTGACACGGAACAGCAGCAGGCCGCGGACAATTCAAAAGCTCAAAACTCGGATTCCGGTCCAAGAACAAGCACAAGTTCAGATTCAACTTCGACAACAAATCAGTCGAAAACAGCTCCAAAGGCCATCCCGACCCAAACGCCTCCCACCACGACAACACCGCCAGTTCAGCCAGTCCAAAAAGTTACACAAGATCCAATTCAGGCTATAACATCTTTATCAGATGCAGACATTTCCCGATTACAAAGCTATTCTACCTACGGCTCCACGGGGCAGGGATTTTTTGCGAACTTTACGGATTTCTATGCACATGAGAGAAGCAATGCTGACGGATTTTTCAAAAAGTTTAATCCAGGGGCATTAAGTGTTTACAATAAAGCAAAGGTTGGATGGTTGTCTACGCCAAAACTTGAGTACCGCACTATGATTGGAACAATCGGCTTTCGCGGAATTTTAACCCTAACGTATTACGGAGATAATTCCTTTGGTCTTACTCCAAATGTGGCCTATCAATGTGATGTCGAATATCAGGTAATGAATTCTGTTGAAACAGGTTTCGCACTGAATAGTACTAAATATCTCTCGAATTTTAGGGCGGTGAAGTAGATGAAAAAAACCGCTTTAATAGCACTGTTAACAAGCTTTTTTATATTAACATTGAGTAGCATTGCATTTGCGATAACGGCTAATGATATCCCTCCAGAGAACCCTTTGCCGAGCGATACCATTACACGTATTACTAACGATGACGGATCACTTTTTGGAATTGCGTACTTCGTTTCTTCCACCGGTGCAACAAGTGGAACACGTTATCGTACCAGTGCTATTACGATAAATGTGGCTGGTCTAACTGCTGTTATTGATATTTCTTCCTTGGGATCACCACCAGCACCAGGTGAAAGGCAATATACTCTAATCTCAGTAACACAACAAGATATAATTAAGGCACTTCCAAACCCGAACGACCCAGCCGTGATCCAGGCGTTAAACAATCCAGACAGCATCCAAGTTGGTGCTCATATCCAGATATATAATGCAGGGACAGGGCAAGTTCTTGCTACGATCACCAGTAAGGACGATGTAGCTCCTATTGCCGGAAGTTATGGTTTCGGCAATGTAGATATTACGCAAATGAAAAGTCGATGGAAGGAAAATATTTCAGGAAATCCGGTAGTAAACCCTCAGCCAGAGCCATCAGGTGGACGTGGGCATGATGGCGAGTTGCTGAAACCAGGAGATAACGGCTACGGCCTAAGACCTTCAGTCCTGGTTAAGTAAGGTAAACTATTCGATATAAAAGCGTTTACCAATTCTTACTTGAGAATAAAACTCACACCCCGGTTCATACCGGGGTGTTTCGTTAGGAGGAAGTACGATGTTAATTAAAGAACTACGCGAGTTGCTCATGACTTATCCGGAGGATGCTGAAGTCTTTGTTCTCCGCGAACGAGAATCCGGAATGTTTGGCGGTAAGATGATGGACGTAGGATTGTCTTGGATCATTGACCAGGACACAGCTAAAGGTTCTTTATGTTTGTATCCCAAAATGAACGATGATGAAAATTCAAGCAGGAAATAACAGTGGTAGCGGGGAAACCCTATGCAAATGAAGGACACCTTTTCACATTGCATAGGGGGTGATAGATAGACTGTCGATCACCCTGACAGGGGGATAAAAGCCTTGGCTGAAGAATTTTTATCTATCGAGCAAGTGGCAGAACAACTAGGGATATCAACGGCTACCGTTAGGCGACGAATTAAAAAAGGTGAACTGGAAGCTATTAAACGACCAGGGCCATATGGAGATCAATATTTCATTCCGTCAAACGAAGTGACCACCGCACAAGAGATAACTGATGTTGTGCCGGTTGTTCGACAGCTTAATGCCCAGGAGCTGGCCGGATTGATTAGCCTGGTGATCCGGAAGGAGAACGAGGAGCTGCACCAGGAAATAAAAGAGCTTCGTCAAGAGTTGGCCAACTTTAAACAAGAACAAGAAGAGAAAGCGCAGGATCGGGACGTGTGGATCGTCGCGCAGCTGCGCGAGATTACAAAACAGAAAAAGTCCTGGTGGCAATTTTGGAAATAACTAAAGCCCAACTCAAGCATATATCCTGAGTTGGGCTTTTCACAAAAAGTTTTTTCCGTAAAATTCCGTTTCCATTCGTTGCAACTTCTTAGAATTCATTCGATTTTTCCTAATTTCTTATCGGCTACAACGGCACTTACGCCAGCATCCCACTTGCTTTTGAGCTTTATTTTAAACTCGACTTGGATAGTTTTTCTGCCCTTTAGGATTGGCTTGAAAGATACGGCTATGTCTGTCAGTTCGTTAATTTCTTCTTGGGCTATATCGAGGACTTTTGTCTTGAATAAATTGAAATTAGCATAGGACTTCACATTCTCGACCATAAGTATTTTTTTCAACTCGTCAACTCCAAAGGTTTTGGACTTCTGGTAGGCGTACGATCTAAGAATCTCGTAGAGCCGGATGGAGTACTGACTTTTCATAGCAAGGATATTTCTAAGTCCATAGGCCAGGAATTTTTCTTGAAGCTCAAATAAGTACGGAGCCATATCTTCATCGATCCTTATATTTGCTTTACCGCTCCGCCTATTCGTGCGAACTTTGGAAAGCCAACGGACAAGGACTTCACCACCGTTACCGTCATCAAGCCACATGGAGCGATCAGACAATCGTTTTAAAGTGGCTTTCACCTCTTCATAGTTCTTGCCGCTATCGTAGTCAATTCCACAAATTCGAGCGTAATCACGAATATTAAAATCATATTCCAATTGCCACGGTGAGTCTGGACAGTAAGGGGATTGTTTAGCCTTGGCTTCCGGGGTAATGGGTTTGATCATTGAGCATATATAGGCAACAGCTCGCTGTTCGGGCACAGACAAGACATACCTGCTTTTTTGGACGATCACATTAGATTTTACCACGAGATATTCCCTACCCTCATACAGTTTTAATTTATCATCGAAATCCAATCCCATCTTCCCCTATCACCCTCTTTTTTGCAATATATGGGTTTGTGTTTTTTTGTCTAAAAATAATATAACTCATTATTGCAACTTAATCAACAACTAGTTGTAATAATGAGTTATCCACAGATTAAAAAGTTGGAATAACCGCACTAAAAGTTGCAATAGACCGCACTAAAAGTTGCAATAGACCGCACTAAAAGTTGCAATAGCAAACCCTTACCCCGCGCGGTTTCTAGGGTTTTTTACTCCCTAAATATAATCTAAATATAATCTTAAATATATTATTAATGGCGCATAAAAAACCGGTAAAAAACAGGGAGAA
>JGI24731J21663_1002013_pt1 | contig 13426 bp, 8 predicted proteins | sample EPASupsiteHSE605_FD_21663 | JGI IMG/M metagenome (IMG submission 21663) | reverse complement strand
AACTGGTTTAGGTTCAACTGGTTTGGGTTCTTCTGGTTTAGGTTCTTCTGGCTTGGGTTCAACTGGTTTGGGCTCAACTGGTTTGGGTTCAACTGGTTTGGGTTCAACTGGTTTGGGTTCGACTGGTTTGGGTTCAACTGGTTTAGGTTCGACTGGTTTGGGTTCGACTGGTTTGGGTTCAACTGGTTTAGGTTCGACTGGTTTGGGCTCAACTGGCTTGGGTTCGACTGGTTTGGGTTCGACTGGTTTGGGTTCAACTGGTTTAGGTTCAACTGGGTTGGGTTCAACTGAATTAGGCTTTTTGGATAAATCAATATTATTTTCATTCGACAATGATGATAATGGTTCTTTCCTCATTCCAATTCTAGGTTCATTCCCAGATATTGAAGAGAATTGAGATTTGGGCCGACTATTCATACTTGTTCTAAGCTCTGATCGAATAATGTCGGTTTTAGGAACTGTTTTCATGAATTCTGATATCTTATGTACCTGATAAGAATGGTCGATCTTGTGAACTAACCAATCATTTCTATTAAGTAATGGCCTTGAGTTTTGTACAGCGTGTAGAATTTTTGCATTTTCACGTGTTATTCTCTCTAATTCGTCTCTTTGTGCCTTTCCTTGAAGTGTAAAGGGTCGTTGTTGGGGTTTTGAAGGATAGTGATCCTCTTTTTGAATCTTTCTGATCTTTTTATCAAGCATTGTATTGTCTTTCTGTATTACTTCTGTTCTTTGCAAATCCATCTCATACTTATAAAAATTGCGACCAATTGTTGCTGGAGTTTGCGGTTTTTTTGTATCAACTGAAGCTTTGATATGATTCAGAGCTTCAATATGCTGAGCATATGCTCTATCTCTTGCAGCTTTAACGCAAATCTTGTTAAACTCAGGTATCTGTCTGTGCATGGTAATAACGATTAAACCGCTGGAAACAAAGACCCGGAAAAAGACAAATCATCATTTATTAGTCATTTTGATGAATCGAAATACAAATATGAAAGAATAAATTCATTGTGAATGATTATTATAGGAAATTTTGAGAAACAAATGGAGTTTTCTAGAGAATTTTCTATCTGGTTTTATAATTTTTCGATTTTAAGGAAATATTTCCTTCGAGATAAAATTAAGAGTTAAACTATTTACCGAAAATTGACTAAAATACAGTCTGATTTGAATTCTTCAAAACAAATCATACCAATTTATTTACCGTCCAAAATTCGATGGTCACTATAGGCAGGATGTGAATCTATCAATATGCTAAGGCTTATAAAAAGACAAGTTTCATTCGAAAATATTGGAAAAGTGACACACCTTAAAGTTAACAAAAAGGGGAAGATGAATCAATTGATATGCTTGGTAGTATTTTTTGTTTGCAGGTATCAGCAATGAAAAAAATAGTTTGTCCATATTCATACTAGTATTTTGTGAGAAAATATTCAATTCATTTTGAATGTGGGAGCCTCACTCAACCTTAGCAAATCAATAAATAGTTTTGATGAATCTTATTAAGATAGAAACAATCTCATCACTATTTGATGTATTGAGGATCAATGGTACCTCTTTAAAGAATATCTGATTCAATTGCGTTTCCAATACATGAATGTGTTTTCGCGAATGATTTTTGAGAACAAATGGTATTATGTTTTATCATGTGAGAAAAAGAATATTCACCCCATTGATGGATATTCTGAGAATACATATTTGCACAGGATTTTCATTAAACTGTTTTCATAACAAAAACCATAAAGTTGATAATTCTTTTCTCGTTGTTTCATGAAATTATTATCAAATTGTTAACATCAATGAAGATTTCAAATACTTAATTGCAAATAATAAAAGATATTAATATTTTATTCATAATTCACAAAAATTTAATAATTTCAAAAATTCTTCTCTTCCCTTATCAAACATTGAATAATTTTTCAACAATACTTGCCAAAAAATCTTAAAATTAATTCTACAAATAGAAGAATAAATAAGCTATTGTGTCAATAAATAGCATCAAATAAATCCCAATGACTGAATCAGATTTTGCAGTATCATTACCACTTCACACTCAGGTTTCTTGTATTTCTCTTGATTATTGAGAGGGTTACAAATCCATAAACTTGTGAAAAATTTTAAGAGAAAAATGGGGTTATTGTTGGACCATTTGGGTGTTAGGCCATGAGTGATGCGTCTTATGCGTAGCGCACTCCATATACATCCAAACAAATGGCTAGGAAGTAGAACCAACAGTGATTATTGCTGAAGACTACCATCAGCCCAAACCAGTTTTTGATTTAATTTTTTTTGATTTTCTTATTACATTAATAAGATTCGATCCTTGTAAATCGCTTTTGTTCTTAAGATTGTTGAATCTTGGATTTTTTTAGAATTCTGAGTTAATTCCCAATGAATTGTTTTTCATGTGAATTTTTTCTCTTCATCAGCAATATATAATAAATATTTAGATTGAAATATTTAAATTTTTTAATGATCTCAAGATTTATTGTACCATTTTTTTCCAATGATCCATTAGAAGAAGATTTAAAAGATATGAGACTTCCTACAAGTTTAAAAGCCGAGAAAGATGATTTTTCGTATTTTGATGCAGCCAGATATAGAGATAGTTCATTAACATATTTTGGAGCCCGATCATGTCGACCAGAAATCATTAAAACAGATAGCTTCTGTATTAATTACATGGAACCAAATGATATGTTTAAGAATTACAACGCTAGATTTGATTTTCTTAAGAATTTTCAAAAACCTCGAAAGATTCCTTGTAAAGAATCTATGGCATGTTTTGAGAAGTTGTATTTACTCTCTAATAAGCTAAAAATGCAAGAATATAGCGAAATCATAGATATTTGTAAAGGTGATCCAAGAATTTATGTTGATTCTCCATTAATACCTATTATAGGGTATTTATCTGCAATTTGTATTCAAGATGAATCCGAGGAGATTCATTTTTTTGGTGTTATTGAGAATTACCCATTTAAAAATGAAGATCTCCCTCATTATCATCATTTAATGGATGAACTCTCTGTTTTATGCCAAGAATCAAGGCGAACACCTTTATTAGATTTGCTAATGTGGGATACTTATCCATTAATTAATGCAATGAAGAATCATCAACGAGTTTTCCCACGGATTATGATTGATAAAGAGAACATCAAACTAAGGCCAAAAATTATCTCAAAGGCCTCGTTATCTTCCAATTTATTACATGAACTCATTGATAAATGCTCTCAAATTAAAGAGGGACTCCCCGATCTAATTCCTTTAGGAGAGGGGGTATCTCTTATTAAAGAAACTCCTGGTTCTCTCAAGAAGTTTGATTTGAAGACGAAACCAAGAATGAAAGCGAAATCAGTGAAAAAAGTTAAATCAAACAAGTCTGAGGGTACTAAGGATCAAATTATGTCCCTTATCTATTCAAAACAATGGAAGGAAGTGATATCTCTATGCAATGAACTATTATTAATAAACCATGATCCAGAATTATATCAACACAGAGCATATGCATTAATGCAAATGGGGAAGGTATTAGATGCTATTAATGATATCTCTCATGCTATTGATATGAAACCAACAGATAATAGAAGAAAAATGAGGGCAGCTCTATGGATTATGGTTGGAAGATATTCATTATCGCTCAGTGATTTGCTTGCTGTTGAGAAAACAAATGAAATTGAACAAGCCATCGGAGTATTAAATCAAAGGTGGTCTATTTGCCAGAGTAGCATCGCATTAAGTGGAGAAATATGCCTTGATGAGAATTAAGGTTTGTAAAACATTTTTTTACATGAGCCATTCTTTTAATATTTATTTTTCCTCAACTTATAAAGAAATACAGAGCGAGTATAAGGGATCATTTCGCGATGAAAATGGTCTAAAAGAAAAACTTGTGAATTTATCCAGTGATTGCAACGGGTATAATTACAAAATTGAAGTTTTTTATGGACAGCTAGACTCTAATTTCGAATCTGTCGAAAATTCTAAGGGAGGGGTTTATTCTTTGCATTGTGCCACAAATTATATATGTTTTAGGGCTTTTGTTTTTCTAATTTTGAAATGGATCAACAAAAAATTGCAATTTTTCGACCATATAAACGGTTTTATATTTATTTGCAAAAAGGACTATTGTATAACTCAGATTTGGGTCAATGATGGATTCAACCTCTCTGAGATTTCTCAAAGGTATAACATACTTTTGGATCTTGTAAACAATTCTCTTCGTTCATCAAGCACATCAAATGACCCAACAACCGAAATAACCATTGACTATTCCCCACATCACATATACAAAGAGTATAAAAAACCTCCTGAAGTCAAAGCTAGTGGATTTAAGGTGAAATCATTTGGTCAATGCTGTGAAGAAATCTCACCAGATATTCTATCCTTGCCTTCGCAACCTGCGTTCAACATGGATGTCGTTACAATTCATAAGCTCCCACGTTCTGTTAGGAGACAAAGACAGTCTTCGAATCAGAATATTGTGTAATCATATGTAAGTGTTTGGTATCATTAAAAAAATGATTCATTAAGTGTTGTTGTATTTTCATTTGATTATTTTTAAACATGAAGATATCACCTTGTTAGAATCATCAATGAAATCTTCTTTGAAAGAAGTTATTCATGGTAAATTATTTTTTTTTGCTGTGTTTTCATAAGAATTCAATTTGATAGAAAAACTCCCAAATCACCATTTTGCGCTGATCTTTATACCTGTTCCTAACCCTTAAAAGAAAACCAATCAAACTATATGTGGAAAATCAAGTATCAAAATGGTTTTATATTGGAGAAGTAAACATTTGTTAAAACCAAAACACCCTAAAAATGTTTTTTCAGGGAACATTATTAATGAATACAATCAAGAATCTTACTATTATTCAGAATCCCAGTAAATTTGCAAAATTACTGTAAAATCAATTTTCTTCATGTTTTTTGTTTTTCTCACATTAATCAGTTTACAGATAGTATCCAAAGAAGTATCATTTATTTATGATTGTTCATTCATTGATATGACTTCAAATGGAAAAGGATCAGCAATTTGTATTGAAGGTGCTGTAATTCCACTCAGCATCGCAAAAACTGTTTTTTTATCCTGTAATTCTTATATTTCAGGCGGAGCTATTTATTTCTCGACTTCAACAAACGCATCGATATCACTTTCGATGATTTGTGGTGCTTTTTGTTATTGTTCTAAAACATATCCATCAGTTGCTGGTTTTTTGGAAAGAGGCAATTTTATAAATATGATTTTATGTGACAATTCGGAATCATCGCTTAGTTTTGTCTCCATAACAAGGTGCTCTGATATATTGCGGGGTGGCGTTGGATCAGTATCCCAAGTTTATGGCTGTGAGGCGATAAACAATTTGAATAGCTCTTATAATACTGCATATTATGGATCTGGAATTGATAATTGGCATACTATCAGTATCATCTCTCGTTTTGTCACCTTCTATTCCAATACATGCCAGAATTATACTCCCCTTAGTTTTATTAAATCAAATGGCGAGTTATTCCGTTCAAACATTATTGAGAACAAATACACAAGTCTGGGAATTATTCTTTTTCAAGGAAAATGTAATTTCTCAATTTCTCAATGTTCTTTCATTAACAATGAAGGAATACAAATTTGTTTATATATCGACTCTTCTCTGGGTGGTTCTCCTTCTGTATCTATTCTCGATTCATTTTTGTGGGGTTCAGGCTCTCTCTATTCAACACCCCAAGGATCAGTGATTCTAGTCCAAAACAATAATTCCAATTCCAAATCTGTAACATACCCTAATCAACATATCAAGACAGTGCTCTGTAATGCAATCTTCCCAATACAGAGCCAAATCACCACTCACAATAATCAAAGGTTAAGCCTTTCAATGCTGCTTTTATCGTATTTCTTTTGTTGAAAGTATTTAAAGTCACCCTTTTAACAGTGTAAAACCTTTGTTTCGAATTTTCTCAAGATTGGATAATAATCTAGATATATTGGAGATTTCCATTAATAAATAACAGTTTGAATTGTATATTTTACTTATTAGATCATGAAAGTATTAACCAAATATAGCAAATGGATGATATCAAAGATTATTCGTTTCAGCTTAAAATGAATATCCGAAATTCAAGCAAAAAATATCATTGATAACTTGAGAACAAGAGTTTCTTTTGAAAATATTGATCATTATATATGTACATTGATGGATTGTTCTCCATATAACCAATTCTTGGGGATACAATGAGGATTTAGCATAACTGTGAATAGAATTCATGATGATACTTTCAATATCAATATCCAATATCAGGGTTTAAGAAATTCGGCCATGAAGAAATTCACTTTGTTTGCATAAATACTATAATATATTAAGTTTTAAATGCAAACAATCATGTTTTAGTTAATTTGTTATTATCTTGACAGGTTATTTTTCAAAATTAATCGTCTTTGTTGTATCTCTGCCAAATAATTCATTAGAAAAATGAAAATATTTATCAGTTTCTGTTCAACGTAAATATTAAATAATTTCTGAGGAAAATGATCATTATTCATGTTCTTGTTTTTTGTTTCCACGTCATTATCAATATATAGTTCATGTAACCAGGATAGAATTGTTTTAGTTTCCTCTTCAGTAATAGTTAATTGTTTATTTCAAGGGTTCTTTAATTCAGTTGGGAGTGGATCTGTATTCTATGTTAAAACAAATGATGTTTCTATGAATCTCTCTGATTGTGTGTTTTATAATTGCAGTAGCTATGTATCAGGTGGTTGTATTCACTATGAATCTACTTCAAACGGATCAATTTTTGTGAATCGAGTTTGTTGTGGTTCATGTTTTGTCACGAAAACATACACCGGTATCGAATTAGGGCATGCATTATTTATTTCAGGGAATCAAATTACCTACATTTCTCTTCTATCTCTTTCAAATTGTGCACCAAGGACAACCCAGGCGATTTCTCCCATTCACCTTTTTGGATCAGATCAAACGATTACGGACCTTAATTCCAGTTATAATCTTGCAAAAGCATATAGTGGGTTATCAACAATTTCAGCATCAAATCTTTCCTGCAGTTACACAACAATTGCAAATTGTATATCATCAAGTCATTGCAGCCTTTATATGAGCGGAGGATCGAATCAAAGAGTTTTGTCAAGAATCAATGTTATTAATTGTCAGACATCATCGAATGGAATTGTGATTTGCCAAGCTAATTCTTATTATACAATTCAAGAAAGTGTATTTTCCGGAAATAACTATGTTCTTTTTTTAGTCATTTGGTACTCAAATTATGGAGGAAGTTGTACTCTTGACTTGAAATCATGTTTTATAGCTCATACGTCCACTACCTACTCAATAGCAGGAACAGCACAGTTAATTAAATCGAATAATCTTCACACATATCAGATTCCAATTGTTATAAGTAATTTTCATTCTCGGTATTGTGACGAAGTTCTTCAAATTGATGGCACATTTTCATCCCGAAGGATTCAGTTTAAGTCAATAATTTTATTGTACTTTCTTCTCTAATGTACTTTCATTAAGTAAAGCTTGATTTATCATATTTCCTTTATCGATATGAGAAGTATTAAGCATTTTGTTAATTCCAAATACACAAAACAAAACTAGTGAAGTTGATTTTTGTAAGGGTATTTTGTGATTTCCATTATACTCTTGTTTTATTATTGATTTCTCACTTTTGTTAAGATGAATATATCAGGTTAAATACTAATGAATAGACTAAACTGATTTTGATCAAATGAGAGTCTTCAATTAAGCAAGAATATAATGAATCATAAGATCTATATGGTGTTGATCTCAATGTTTCTAATGTTGTGGGTTCATTTGTTTCAAACAATGATGCTTGTGGGATGAGAGATAATGAAGATTCTTCCGTTTTCTGAGGAGTTTCTAAAGGAGTTTGTTTGTAAGAAGGTTGAAATGTTGGAATTATTTCAACATTACAAAACAATGTATTAAAAAACTGAATTATATAAGTATTACTGCAAGTAAATGAATTGTTTGTAACAAATGAAACGCTTCCATATGTTGAAAAACCTTCTAAATAACAATGAGATAGATGAAATTTACCATTATCTGAATAGAAAAGGATATCTTGGTTACTGTGGAAAACACAATAGTTTAAATCGAATATTCCGGTTGTATAGAACACCCCGTATTGAGGACTATTATTATGAACTACATTTATTGATGTAATCGATCCAGTTCCTTTTTGAAGCTCAATACAAATATGTGTTGTAACTGTATTATTCGCAAAAGAAGAGTGCTTGAATGAAAAAGTCGATGGAGAGTTCAAATAGAAACCAGAATGATACTTTGCTTTGTTCATCGAACTATTTGTATTTTCTAATCGAAAATAACCTGAAAATAGTGAAATTGATCGATCAGTATCAGAGAGTGTGTTATGGCAGTGATTTATCGTAAGTTCCAAAAAATGGTTATTTGAGCTTGAATATGATACTATAAAATGCCCTGAGACTTGGGCAAAACAATATGAAGCGCAAACCCTTTGTACTACCAGATTTGCACTATTGAAGTATATCGCCCCTCCATTCATTAAAGACCGGCATTTATAAAACCCTGAATTGCTTATTTCTAAATTATTTGAAGATTCAATAAGGATCACACCCCCATTTTCGGCAAAATCCATAGTTCTTTTAAAATAACAATTCTCAATAATTACATTATTAAGATAGTGTGATCTCCCATTGGCAATACTTTCATTTATACATTCTGCCATAATCCAATTCATACGATTTTGATTGATTCTCATGATCATTCTTGGATTTAATATGTATAGAAATACCGAAAACAGAAACCAGAACATTTGAACTTGAGAAACAATTTCTCACAAATTATCAAAAAAACCGACAGTGAAAAAAAGAAAAACGACTCATTATTATCATATTGTCTTCAGATCTTCATAAAACTAATAAAAGAAATGATATTAAAAACCGAAAATATGTAGACATGTTATTGTACTTGGATGATTATTTTCATTTTATAATTCAAAAAGCTTTTCCTCAGGGTTTCTTTACGTGCATGCTCAAGTTTTTTGGGCATCCCTGCTTACCATAATGGACTCAAAATTTTTTAATTAATCAAATCGTTATTATCATATAATGCCATTGTTTCGAGGATAACATTATTGAAACTTTTTTATCGTTCAGGTGGTCCAAAAATGCAAGAAGAGGTCGAAAATGCGCTAGAAGTTCTTTTGGATTATAATAGCGAAATGTTTCATGATTGTGAAGCATTTATTGTTAAATTCTTATCTAATTCGGATTGTTTTCCATTGTTAATCCAAATCATATTAAAGCCAAAAAGTGTTAGGACTCAAAACTCAGCGCTTGCATACTTTGGAAAATCTATAAATAGCCATTACAAAGGACTAGATATCGGAATGTGTAAAGAAATACAAGAATTTGTATTACAGTTTTTATTTAATAGTGGAAATAGCAATCAAATTGAATCTGTATCCCATATTGTATCCGATATGGTTAATCTTAGAGGATTGGATCACTGGCCAGAGTTATTGAACACAGTGTCAAGCTGTTTTTCTGGAAATACCAGTATTTGCGAGGCAATAATGATCCTGACCAATATTATGGACTATATCAGTGAATCAGAAAAGTTAAATTCGATGCAGCTTTTTATTAATATTATCGATTTAGGGATTCATATTAAGGATTGGCAAGTAAGGGTGAATACAGTAAGTGTTCTAGGTTCTATTGCCAAACTAATAAGTGATAGTGCATTATTAAATGGCTTTATAACGGAGATATTGGGATTCATTGATGATCCTTCATGTTCCGAAGATAATACAATCCGTTTATGGGTTAGTGTATCTTATTTCATTAGCAATAATATGCTAAATGATGAGTTGATTTCTGGATTCTTCTCAAAATGCCTTCAACTATCATCAAATTCTAAATACTCTCCTTATCATAGGTTTATGGTCTTGGATTCAATAATAGGTACTGTTAAACATTTCGAAGAAGAACAATTGAGCATTGTGTTTTCCATATTATTTGATGTTTGTCCATTAATTATTGAAAAAGATCATGAAATAATGTCGAATTACGGGTCAATAATTGAGGCAGCATTTGATGATTTAGATAATTCGTTTGTGTATAATATTCTCAAAGGATATATTGTTTCATCGTTCGAGACTGATAATAATTTCCGCCATGCATTTAGTATAGCGGTTTTGCAGATTGTGTTGATATATTCTCCTGAAGAAGCTAGAAATGACTTATCTTTTATTTTGGAAACACTTGAGACTGCTTTAGATTCTAATAATGATTTGCTATGCATTTCAGTTTGCCGTGTTTTGGAATCATTTGATGCTACTTTCACCAGTTCGAATGTTTTTAGCACAAGCTTCTTTTCTAAATTAATACCATTTTTTTCGAGTAATTGCGTAGATCTTGTGAGTGCAGCATTTGATGCAGAAAGCTGCCTAATTGGTCTTATTGATAGCCAATTTGAAGGAGTTTTTTATCCCATATGGAATCTTCATTCATCAATCAACGAAGATTTTATTGAACAGTATTACTCGATGTTAAGTGCCGTAATACTTAAATCCAAAGATTTTGGAGATGAGGAATTGGATATTATGCTTGATTTTGTATCAGGGTTTTTCGATTCTTCGATAGAAATTGAAAAGTCTTCTGCCATTCTTCCTGTGATCGCAAGCATATTAACTTATGATAATGACCAGGCAGATTTTTTGCTACCACAATCACTGGCTATTGCAGACTCTGCTATTAACGATAGCACAAATGCAGAATCAATCGTATCTGGTATTCATTTCGTTGATGCTATTTATTCTATTTTCCGTTTGACCATAGATTCAGAGTATTCAGATGTGAAAAAAAGCATTTTCAAATGGGCAAATCGTCTCAAAGAAGATGAAGACGACGAAGAAGACGAAGATGAAGAAGATTCCGATATTGACGATGAAAATGTATATTCTCAAGTAAGAATTGAGGCAGTTGGTACATCATGCTTGATTGCTCACTTATCACAAGATTCTGCCGTTGCAAAAGAAATGCAAGAAAGGATTTGTTTCATGCTTGGTATACAGGACAATACAGGTGAAATAAAGACTAAAGCAATGGAATATGCATGTGAAATCGTCAAGCTTCTAGATTCTGATGATGCTAAGCACCTCTTCTTAATAATATTAGCCGAAATCAAAGACACAGCTTCACCCAGACTTGTTGCAGAAGCCATAAAACCATTTACAAAACTTATTCGACATGCATCACAAGAGAATGTGGGGTTGTTTGTTTCCAAATCATATGAATTGCTCAATGATTTCTTTGAAGGTAAGTTGTTATGCTTAAAAGGGAGACAACCTACAAATGGAAACTGTGACGTATATCTAATGACAAATGTTTCATACCTTATCTGTGATTTCTTTAGATACCCATCAGAAGAAGTCGATTCTTTGTGCCAGGTACTTCTGGGATTTGTTCAAGATCCAAATGGAATTATTACATATAGTTTTGTGGGTGCTTTAAGTGATGCCATTAAATATGGTACCGCATCAACGAAGATGGTTTCTGAGATTTTGCAAATACTTCCTTATCTGGTTGAAAACGCAATTGAGCCTGATCTTCAACAAAACTTATGTTTTATTCTGAATATCATTGTACAAAGAGATGATACTTTAATTCCCGAAGTTATGGCATTAATCCCGAATGTAATGAGATGGTATAATACAGGGATCACATCCCTCAGCGGATATGGATTGACATTATCAAATATAGCTTCTCTTTTTATGACATTGGCAACCAAGGTTGAGAACCTTGGACAGGAATATATTCTCGCAGCATTTGGGGAGTTCCCATGCTATGATAATAAAGAAACCGAGCCAATGGCCCACAAAATCATCGAGTTTCTTGAGTCCGGCAGAAATCTCAGTAACGAAGTCCAACAAGCAGCCTGTAAATCTATCTCAGGATTGTTTTTGATGAACGAAGCATCTCTCCAAAAACACAGAATTCCGAATGAGGTATCTCAAACACTGTTTTATCTATTTAAACAACTTGTTCATAGAAATCCAGCACTTCAATCATTCATTCAAATTACATACAAAAAATCTAGGTCAAAACTCGATAAGATTTTAGGTTTCTTACTTCAATAAATCCTATTTTTATATTGTAAATACCCAATGTGTCTGTGATGGAATCGTCAAATTAATTTGTTTACTCTCTCACAAAAATCACAATCGCCATAAAGCTACCAAAACAAGGAGGATAATCGATCATTCTTTGAATTTTCAATTCAAATAAAAATCAAAGGTTTTCTTAGCATTCTTTACAATTTGTGTATAGAAAATCACAAACAAAATTTAATTGAAAAATCGAAAGCCTGTAATTGTCAGATGCATGATGAATCTTCGATGTACCATTCAAACCCTAAAGAGCATAAAATGCAAAAAAGGGAGAAATTTAGCAAAGAAGAAGATGAACAGTTGATGGAACTTGTAGATCAAATGGGAGATAACAAATGGATTGAAATCTCAAGAATTCTCAAAACCAGGTCTGCGCGGCAATGCCGAGATAGATGGAAGAACTACTTAGATCCGAATCTGACACACCAAGAATGGTCCCAAGATGATGACTCCCTCCTGATGAAAAAATATGAACTATATGGACCTTCATGGAAAAAGATATCCAAAGCTTTCCCAACGAGATCTGTTAGTGGTGTTCGAAACAGAGTTTTAAAGCTCAGCAGAAAAACTAATGATACCATACGAACCACTCAAAGTACAAGCAGCAGCCATGAAGAAGAAAAGAAAGAAGAAACATTTAACATTTTACTTGGAAACGAGTCATTATTATACCTTCCTGAACCAGAAAAATACAAAAATCTCTTCATGGAAAGAGAGTTTACCAATGGAGGATTCTGGTTCGTCTCAATATAGCAGTACATCACATTTGACACCAATTACGAATTTGACCAGATGATTTAGATTTCACCAGTTTACTAAACGGATTCACTTTCGATTTTTTATCGATGTTCTTTGTGAATAATATAATTCACAGTCATCGATTCAACAGAATCTTTTATTTAGTTTGTTGTCATATATAGAACAACGAAAATGTTTCCGTTGTAAACTCATTCCCAAAACAAAGTAGTGGCCGTTTATTATATTAAACCAAATGTCAAGTTTGGTTTGAACTCATTTTGTGATTTTTAAAAAGACCGAAAGCCATTCTCCTATTTTAAAACGTAGGAAAGTTCAATACCATCAACAAAAAACATTCCAAAATTATATGTGGAACATAATTGATCAATTCATCTTAACCAAAGACAAGAAAACGATTTAAAGTATCAGAATAATAGAACAATCTAATCTTTATGAATATAAAGAACTCAAATGGACACAATTACTGAAATATGTG
>JGI24731J21663_1001999_pt1 | contig 13518 bp, 4 predicted proteins | sample EPASupsiteHSE605_FD_21663 | JGI IMG/M metagenome (IMG submission 21663) | reverse complement strand
ATAAGCGTAAGCGGAGTTCTTAGCTCGTGACTTATATTTAAAAGGAAACTTATTTTCTCTTCGTAGATATTTTGCTCTTGTTCTTTGAGTTGCCATTGTAGCTTATTCTCTTTGCGCAAAATCATCATACGGAAAACCACAAATGCACTTGCTACAATTAACGATAAAACTAATAGAATAAACCAGAGACTCTTCCACCATGGAGCAGTAACCTTAAGGGATAAAACCTCTACGGGGATACTCCATATCCCATCGCGGCTCAAGCAGGAAACTAAAATTTTATAGTTGCCCGTTTGCAGTGTGTTTAGTTTAAGTCTGTTGCTTTGAGAAGAATACAGTTCATCCTTTTCTCCTCTGATTTCATAGCGGAATACCTTTTTTCGCATAGGGTCCTTTTCATGAGCGATGACTTTTACAGTTAAAGTTGAATAGTTCCAGGGAATTGAAATACTGTTGTGATCCTCTTTTCCATCCAAGCTACGGCTTACTCCGTCAAGCTCCACACTCATTAGCTTGATTATTGGTTCCGGAAAATTATCAAAAGGAATAGAGTTTTTAATATGAATAAGTCCGTTTACTCCACCGATGAAGACATCACCCGTCCGGCTTAAGAGGGCAGGTTTACCAGTGAATTCGTTAGCATACACACCATCTGATTCGCCAAAGATGATAAACTTATTTTCGTTTGGAATGTATGCGAATAATAAATTATGAGCACCAATCCATATTCTACCTTTCGAATCAGCCGAAAGAGATGAGATTCCCTTGAATAATTGTGTCGATATTTTTATTGTCTTTTTATTTAAAGGGTTGTAACAGATTATTCCGGCTTCTTCCGTCCCGATCCAGAAACAACCATTCTTGTCCACGCAAAAAGTAGTTATTTCCCCTAATGAGTCTGGTAATGTATAAAATGGGCTTACCGTTTTGTTCGTATGGTTTATTTCCAGGATAGAATGTCCGGACAATAGATAAGTGACTTTTTTATCTGAATAATATCTTTGCAGATACCTGCCTCCTAATTCTGGTTCTTTGGATGTTACAGTGTTCAGCTTCTTATTTTGAATATCGTATATGTAAATGTTATCAGCGAGGATGAGCAGTTTGCCCGGGTCGAATTGATTTATATTCACTGTAAATCCGCTGTTAAATATTCGGTTGGTTTCTGTTTCATTCCAAATATCCATTTTTCGGAAAGATCCCGATTGTTTATTAAACAAATATAGTCCTTTGCTGAATACCGAACATACTAACTCTTTGTTATCAAAGCTGGTTAGCGAGACGATTTTATAGCCGTAAGTTGACGGATAGTGTTTAAATATATTGTTTTTAGGATCAAAACGATTTAATCCTCCACCATCTGTACCTGCCCAGATGATACCTTCTGCATCTTCAAAAAGGCTGGTTGCCGTTTTATCGGTCAGCCCGTAAATAGTATTCAACGGAACATCCGTGTACGTATTAATATATACTTCCTTTATACCGATTAACCCTCCCCGTATAGAGCCAGCCCACATATAATCTTCATTGTCGTTGTAAAGGCTGTAAATGGAATTCACCGGCAACGTATAGGGTTTCCCTGAAATATATTGGATCACCCGGAATGTGAAGTTCTGAAGGTTTAAGATAGAGATGCCTCCTCCGTCTGTGGCAATCCATAACTCTCCGTTTCTTTCGATCATACTAAGCACAACATTATTACTTAACCCGGATGTGCCGGTTGTAAATTGCTTAAGTAACTCACCTTTCTTATTGTAGCAAAGCAGCCCTTTACCATACGGAGCAATCCAGAATCGCTCGTGCGAATCAATATATGAGTATGATATCTCTTTTTCCTTAATATAGGATATTTTATCAAGTTCTTTTGTCTGGAAGTTATAGTTCCACATACCGTTCCACCTGCACGTGATTAAGAGCTTTTGCTCAATTTTTCCTGTTGTTTCAGATCGCACTGTGTAAGAAGACATAGCGTCGAACTGGCTGATGTTTTCTGTGTTTTTCTTCATGGGGAGAACAGAGAGCTTATTGTCACTGTATCCAAACCTGAAAATCCGTCCGGATTCACCAAAGAGTATACATCCGGGCATACGATGAAAGCTTACGGGAACTATAGATTCACCGTTAAATGTAATCTTCTTAAAACTATCTGTCGTACGGTTGTAGATAGCTAATCCTCCATTAGTCCCAATCCAAAGATTGTTTAGGGAATCTTCTGCAATAAAATGAATCAAATTACCAGGAAGCGAAAATTGATTGTTGTCTTCATGATAATAAGACTTAATCTCCGNCTGATCAAAGGTATTCAACCCAAACCTTGGTCCCAATCCAGATCATGCCTTTGTAATCTTTAAGCATGCAATGNACAGTGGATTGGGANAGACCTTCCTGCAGAGAGATCTGCTTGAAATAGTAATCTGTTGCCGTGTTGCCTGCTGTTGGAACAAATAGAATACAAGCAAGAATAAAAATCAAACGGTTAAAAATATTACCAGCTACCATATTATCAGATTATCTACCTGTAAAAGTACCATTTATTTTGAAATTTCAATTAGCAGACCTCCTTTATAAACAAAATTATAATAACAATAGACAAAATTGCACTTTTTGCAAATAGGGGCCTTTTATCTTTGCAATGAATACAAAAATATACGATAATCCAATACTAAGTATCTAAATCTTGAAACACAAAATGATGATTTTCGTTACCGGTTTGTTTATGCTTGGAAATACCATAATTCAAGCTAAACAGCCGGAACGAATTTCTGTTGTACCCAACCCCGTTGAGCAACAGATAAAACAAGGACATTTCACGTTTAATGCACAGACCGTTTGTGTGGTTGAAAACGAACAACAAAGGGAAGTGGCTTTACAGCTTACCAGTTTGTTTACTTCTGCAGCAGGTTTTACGCCACCCATTGCCTACAGTGCGCCGGGTGAAAACGTTGTTTATTTCATAACAGACAGTACGCTGAAACCAGAAGCGTACCGGTTGGATGTTACGCCCGAAAGTATAACCATTGAATCTTCCGGAAAAGACGGATTCTTTTATGCGATTCAGACTATCCGTCAGCTGTTACCTTCGGTTATAGAAAAAAAAGAACTGCATCAGACAGTATGGAATGTTGCAGCGATTAAGATCGTTGACTCTCCCAGGTTTACTTACCGTGGGGTAATGCTGGATGTATCCCGTTACTTTATTCCAAAAGAGATGGTTTTACGAGTGATAGACGGAATGTCTATGATAAAGCTCAATAAACTTCACCTGCATCTTGTCGACGGCAATGGCTGGCGTTTGGAGATAAAGAAGTATCCCCTTCTTACTGAGGTAGGAGCATGGAGAGTAAAAAGAGAGGAAGACTATGCTCAAAGGAAGAATGCCCGGAAGGGAGAAAAAACTACCGAAGGAGGTTTTTATACGCAGGATGATATCCGGGAACTCGTTGCATACGCCGCAGCCCGAAGTATTGAAGTAATCCCCGAAATAGAGATGCCTGCCCACACAAACTCATCACTGGCTGCCTATCCGGATTTGGCCTGTAAGAGTGTTAACCAGTTTATCGGGGTTCTTCCGGGTGGTGGCGGTCTGGATGCTGAGATAGTATATTGTGCAGGAAACGAAAAGGTATTTGAGTTTTTGGAAAATGTAATTGATGAAGTTGCAGCCCTTTTCCCTTCGCGTTACATTCATCTGGGAGGCGACGAAGCCTCCAAAAAGCATTGGTTGCAGTGTCCGCTTTGCCAGCAGAGGATGAAGAATGAGAAGATTTCAAATGTGGAAGACTTGCAAGGGTATTTCATGAATCGTGTAAGCCGGTATGTAAAGAGTAAAGGAAAGGAAGTAATGGGATGGGATGAATGGACAAATACCTTTATTCCGGATGGTGCCGTTATTTTCGGTTGGAGAGGTACGGGCAATGCCGGATATAAAGCCGGAAAGCAGGGGAATCCATTTCTACTAACGCCTGCTCAAACTCTATATCTGATTCGATACCAAGGTCCGCAGTGGTTCGAACCTCGTACTTATTTTGGNAATAACACCCTGAAAGATGTTTACNANTATGAGCCTGTACAGCCAGATTGGGAGCCTGAAGTTGTTTCCAGACTGTTGGGAATACAGGGATCCTTGTGGTCGGAGTTTATTACAACATCCAAAGAGGTGGAGTATTTGCTCTACCCACGGCTTACAGCGCTTGCCGAAGTTGCCTGGTCACCTAAAGGAACGAAAGACTGGCCCGATTTCTTAAAACGGATGGATGTAGTTAACCAACATTACGCAAACATGGATGTGGATATGTCGCGTTCCATGTACAATCTGGATCATCATATTTCGGGAACTGTCGGAAACCGGCTAAAGGTGGTAATAAGTTGTATCCGCCCTGATGTGGAAATCCGCTATACAACAGACCAAAATGATCCGGGCTCATCTTCATTATTATTTCAGGATAGCATTATACTAACAAACAGTACAGATATAAAAGCGGCAACATTCAAAAACGGAATTCAGCAAGGGGCAGTTCTTACCTTGCCGGTACGGTGGAATAAGTCCACGGCTAAGCCAGTATCAGGTGCCGGTATTGATGGCAGTAGACTTACAAATGGGTTGAGGGGAAGTGATAAACACACTGATTTTGAATGGATGGGTTGGTACGCTAACGATGCCTCTTTTACAATTGATTTACAAGAGAAGCAACAAATAAGGAATGTTGTAATCGGGACCATTACCAATTATGGTATGGGAGTTCATATACCTGCACAAATCAGGCTTTCCGTTTCGGACGATAATAAATCTTTTACTAAAATTGACGTTCTGCGCTTTACACCGAAGCAGATTTTTAAAGAAGGAATACGGATACAAGATCAACTTTTTTCAGGCTTGTCGGCCGAGGGAAGATATCTTAAGATTGAATTAAAGAACCCCGGCAAATGTCCGAAAGATCATACACGTCCCGGACAATCCTCCTGGATGTATGTGGACGAGGTTATTGTTGAATAAAATATCCTATTTATAAATAAACATTCATGAAAAAGACAATTGCAGCCTTTGGATTTCTGATGCTTTGTTCCGGAGCTTTTGCTCAGGCGACAAAGACTTTGCCCGAATGGCAAAGTCAGTATGCCATTGGATTAAACAAAATTGAGCCGCATACTTATGTATGGCCTTACGAAAACCGCGAATCGGTGCTGGAACGCGCACACGAATCATCCCCGTTTTACCAGAGTCTGAATGGAAACTGGAAATTTAATTGGGTAAAGAATCCGGATAACCGCCCGAAAGATTTTTATAAACCATCGTATTATGTTGGAAACTGGGCGGACATTAAGGTGCCGGGCAATTGGGAACGCCAGGGATATGGTACAGCCATCTATGTGAATGAAACTTACGAATTCGGAAAACCAACTCCCCCTGTTGTACCTCATGCAGAGAACGAGGTTGGATCGTATCGCAGGAGCTTTAAAATTCCTGCTGACTGGAAAGGTCGCCGGGTTGTTTTATGTCTCGAAGGTGTTAATTCTTTTTATTATGTATGGATAAACGGAACGTTGATGGGGTATAATCAAGACTCTAAAACGGCTGCCGAATGGGATATCACAGATAAATTAAAGGACAGAGAAAATACCGTTGCTCTCGAAGTATATCGCTGGAGTGCCGGATCTTATCTCGAATGTCAGGATTTCTGGCGTTTGTCTGGCATCGAACGTTCGGTTTATCTTTATAGTACACCCAAACAGTACATCGCAGATTACACGGTTGTTTCGTCGCTGGATACTGTAAGCTACACAAACGGGTTGTTCGAACTTACAGCCGATGTGAACGGGAATGCCTCTTCATTTTCATTAGTATATGAGCTATTGGATGCAAACAAAAAGGTTGTTCTAACCGACAAGCAACCTATTCGTGGTGGCGAAGGTGTAAAAACTATTTCGTTTGATAAAAAGAGAATTCCTCAGGTTCGGCAGTGGAATGTCGAAAATCCAGCCCTTTACACCCTGATTTTATCTTTACAAAATGAGAAAGGGGCTGTTGCCGAATATACCGGTTGCCGGGTTGGCTTTAAAACTTCCGAAATTAAAAACGGTCGTTTCTGTATAAACGGAGTACCTGTCTTGGTAAAGGGAACGAATCGTCACGAACATTCTCAGTTGGGACGCTCGGTTACCCGGGAGTTGATGCTCGAGGATATTAAGCTAATGAAGCAGCATAACATCAATACTGTGCGTAATTCGCATTACCCCACCGATCCGTTGTGGTATGAATTATGTAATGAGTACGGACTGTATGTGATAGATGAGGCCAATATCGAGTCGCATGGTATGGGATACGGACCAGCATCCTTAGCTAAAGATTCCACCTGGTTGCCAGCGCACATGGACAGAACAAAGAGGATGTACGAACGTTCAAAAAATCATCCAAGCATTGTAATCTGGTCATTAGGTAACGAAGCAGGCAACGGTATAAACTTTGAACGCACGTACGACTGGCTTAAGTCTGCCGAAAAGTACCGTCCCGTTCAATATGAACGAGCAGAACAAAATTACAATACCGATATTTATTGCCGGATGTACCGTAGTGTAGGCGAGATAAAAGCCTATTTGTCTCAGACGAATCCAAAACCTTACCGTCCGTTTATCTTGTGCGAATATGTTCATGCCATGGGTAACAGCGTTGGTGGATTGAAAGAATATTGGGATGTATTCGAAAACGAGCCAATGGCGCAAGGTGGATGTGTATGGGATTGGGTAGACCAGTCTTTCCGCGAAATTGATGCCGATGGGAAGTGGTACTGGAGTTATGGAGGCGATTACGGACCAAACGATGTACCCAGCTTTGGAAACTTTTGCGGAAACGGACTAGTCAACGCCGTGCGTGAACCTCATCCACATTTAATGGAAGTAAAGAAAATTTACCAGAATATAAAAACAACCCTCGAGAAGAAGAGCGATCTTACCCTGAAGGTTAAAAACTGGTTCGACTTTACGAACCTGAATGCCTATGAATTGTCCTGGAATATTACCGGCGATAATGGGGTTATCCTTAAAAAAGGAACATTGGTGGTCGAATGCGCACCTCATGATATAGCAATGGTTACACTTGGTAATGTTAAGTTACCTTCCAATGTCCGCGAAGCTTACCTGAATCTAAACTGGAAACCTGTTAATGGAACCATTTTTGTTCCGGAAACCCACGAGGTAGCTTACGATCAGTTTGTGCTGGAAGGCAACAAAACCTATGTTTCGTCTCCGGCAGTCAAAGTAAAAGGAAGCAGCTTTAAGGTAGAGGGGTACAAGATTCAGAATAACCTTGTTTCTGCGTCTTTCTCTCCCGAGACTGGCGAGCTTGTTTCTTTTAAATTCAAAGGAAATGAACTTTTGACTTCTCCATTGAAACTTGATCTTTTCCGTGCTCCGACCGACAATGATAACCGCGACCGGTTTGGTACGAATCTTTGGCGTGAAGCAGGATTAGATAGTATTGTGCAGAAGGTAATGGATATCAGGATTACCGGAACAGGTGATAAGCGGATGGTTACTGCACAGCTGGACCTTATAAACAGAACGAACAAAAAAATTGGAGAGGCCTCTTTTATTTATACGCTAACAAAAGACGGGACAATGAAGGTAGCCGCTTCATTCAATCCGGATACTGCTGTTATAAAGTCTTTAGCCCGGGTGGGTATGACATTTACCATGCCCGAAGCGTATAATAACGTTTCCTATTTGGGAAGGGGAGAGCACGAAACGTATGCCGACCGGAAACAATCCGGACGTATCGGAATTTATCAGACAACTGTTCCCGAAATGTTTCATGCTTACATTACGCCACAGGCAACCGGCAATCATACAGATACGCGTTGGGTAAACCTATCGGATGCGCAAGGTAATACGCTTTTCATGCAGGGAACAGCGCCTTTCGAATTCAGTATTTTACCTTATTCGGATGCTGTTATAGATAAAGCAAGTCATTTGAACCAATTAAAAGGCGATGGAACAGTAACCATTCACCTGGATGCCATTCAGTCCGGAGTAGGAACAGCCACCTGCGGTCCGGGAGTTCAGGAATCGTACCGGGTACCAGTTGGTAATCAGTCACTCGAATTTACCATACAACCGAGGTAATTGTTTACTATCCTTCAGGATAAATTTAGAAAAAGGGATGATCTGTTTATAGGATCATCCCTTTTTTAGTTCCTTGCCGATAAAATATATTGTCATACGATTCATTATTTAAAAAACGAAAAAACATCTCTCATCTCACACCAATAGGGTATTAATCCATTTAAAAATAGGTTATTACCCTGGTGATAGATAGTGTGACAGATAGGTGATTGATAAGTGGGAGAAAAGCCAGTGGCTATTTATACTTAGAGTATTTACTAATAATACGCTGTAAACTACCTGTAAATCAATTGTGTTCTACGTATTGTTATGTAGACTGTTATTCGTTTGACATATGTCGGCAAGCTTGCTCACAATTGTCGTTAAGCTTGTTGATATATGTCATTAAGGATAATGATATAGGTCGAACGAATACTGTATGCTTTATTTGAACGTAAATAGAAGGTGATCTTACTATATTACACTAAAGTAACGTGCAGAATATGGTTAAAGAAAAACGGCTTATCTGAACCGACCCTCGCAGGTAAGTTCAGTAAGCCGTTTTATAACAAACTTTATGATGAGAGATAAAATAATGTAATCCTATTCCAATGCCGAATTTGAAGTAATTGGCCAGTATGGATTCTGGTAAATAACTGAAGCCGAGGCATCATCCTGGTTAGGAGATGCAAGCTGAAGCTCTCTTACACCGATTGGGTACAAGTAGTTTGCTTTACTCCAGTTGTAACCATTAAACACTTCGTTGTTAGCCTGTACCTTTTGATAAGGACGAAGATATTTACTCAATGTTTTGCTGCTTACGTTTGCTTTGGCACTTCCATCAGCAATAAGAAGGTTTTTGATTTCACCGGTTGGAACTTTGTTAACTTCTACCTTTTCGTAATACAATTCAGAAAGGTAGGCTTCATCCCAAAGGTTAAATCCTTCAATTACATAGTTCTGAACTTTGTCCATCGCTCTCCAACGGATCAGGTCATCCATACGCATACCTTCACCCATCAATTCGTTTCTGCGTTCGCGACGGATATTATATAATGTTGCATCAACTAACGTTTCGCCAGAATATTTTCCCCAATCGTTTTCGAGACTAAGGTTGGTAGCGGCAATTGTCTTGTTGAAATCAGTATCAACACCGGCTCTTTCTCTGATTGCTCTCCAGTAATTAGCTGCAGTAGCGTCAATCGATCCGTTTTTCATATAGCTTGCCTCTATGTAATTCAGGTAAGCTTCCACAGCGCGGTATACAATTGAACCGTAAGTACACATTAACTCAGATCCGGGAGCTTGTGTTGGATCGAAAGAGAAACACTTACGCATCCGGTAACCGGTTACATCGCGTACTTCCTGAAGACCAATAATATTAGGAGCTCCAAAGAATGTTGTGTCGTCCGAAACTCTGAGACGATCTTCTTCGCCGGCAAGGAACAATTGCAAACGCTCGTCGCGTCCTGCTTTCGTTTCCATAATGGTTTTGTCTGTTGTGAAGCCTGACCCTGTTGCATAGATAGGTAATCCGTTTTTCATTAGGAATCCATCTACGTAGCCCTTGGTTAAACCATAGTTACCACCGTTGCGGATATATACACTCACACCATGCGTTGTGTAATCAGCATTGTACGATTTCCATAGAATAACTTCGTCGTATTTAGACATATCAACTGCTGCAAACATCTCAAAGTAAGGATTCCATCCGGCGAATTCTGTTCCGATAGGATTAAGAACACCCGAGTTTGGAGTAAGACTAATCTGATCTGCTACCTCTTTAGATGCACTCATTGACTCTGTAAGGAAATAGTCAATTTCTGAATCTAAGTTGATAGAAAAATTAGCATTGTAATCCATTTTAGCCCCAGGCCATCCAGCTTCGCCCGGTACACGGGGAGTTCCTCTGTGATATTTCAGAAAGCTAGCTTCATATAATGCAACCCGGCTCTTAAGCAATAAAGCTGCATTTTTAGTAATACGATTCTTGCTTTTGAAGTTACTCTGCAACAAGTTGATGGCTTTGTCAAGGTCTTCGATAATAAAGCGGGCAACCATATTACGTGGCTGACGTTTACTCGCTTCCATCAATACTTCGTGCTGGTCGGGCAAAGTTTCCGTAATAATAGGGAAATCGCCGAACATCTGAAGTTTGTCAAAATATTCCAAAGCGCGGAGGAAGTAAGCTTCTCCGATATAATGATTGATATTTTTCTCTGAACCGGCAATAGCTTTAGCTTCTGCTTTAGGTAATACTTGTTCGAAGAAATAATTGAACGCACGGATACGGCTAAAATTCCAGTTTCCTCCGGCAGACTCGGGCACTTTCCAGTTGTTCTTTACATAATAATTGTAATTTGGGTCGGTTGTAGCCTGATTGTCTGTTCCGTTGTCTATGTTTAGCGTACCAACTCCCCATCCACCGTGTGTTGGAAAGTTATAGTAAGAAATTGTGTAGGCCGCCAAATCGGCTTCTGCATTAAAGTATTGCGTAGGTGTTACTGCGTCCAACGGCTCTCTGTCAAGAAAATCGTTACAAGAGCTTAATAACAGTCCTCCCATGGCAATACATGAAAGTGCGATGTTTTTGCTTATTTTAAGTTTCATAAGATCGTAAATAATTTAGAAATTAACATTCAATCCAACAGAAATAGTTTTGCTTAATGGGTATAATTTACCATCACCCCAATCGCTGCCAATTGTTTCAGGGTCAAATATCTTTGACATGCTGCTGAACGTTGCCAGATTGTCGCCTGATACATATACACGAACCGACTGCATTCCAGCTTTGCTGGTAAAGCTTTTTGGAAGTGTATAACCCAGTTGGATATTCTTCATACGCAGGTATGATGCATCTTGCAAATAGCGTGTTTGTGTAGACATGTTCTTGCCTGTAGTAAACAAAGGACGTGGATAGTACGCGTCTAAGTTAGCACCCAACGCATTATCTTCGCCACGGAAGAAATCCCAATGCTCTTCAAAGCCCGCCGACTGCCACATACCTCCGGTTGCACCCCAGAAGTAAGCACCACCAACAACATAATCTCTTTTGCCTACACCTTGGAAGAATACACTGAAATCAAGACCTTTCCATGCTGCATCCAGCGTAATACCATAGTTGTAACGAGGAGTGCTGTTACCAATGATTGATAAGTCTCCATGATCTTCCAGTGTGTTAGCTCCGTTGCTAATTTCGCCATCATTATTAAGGTCGGCGTACATAATATCTCCGGCAGACCATTGGTTACCTATACGGCTTTGTTTAACCTTGGCTAAATGTGTATCCATCTCTTCTTGAGATTTTGCAATACCAATTGTAGTGTAACCCCAGATTTCATTGTTCATACGTCCGTTATACCAGGTTCCCAAGCTATAGCTTTCGTTCGGGTAACGGGTTACTTTTTGCTGTGCATCAGACAATACAAGCTTTGCACCATATGAGAAATCACCAACGCGGTCTCTCCATGATAATTCAAGTTCGAAACCATACGATTCCATATCCGAGTTGTTGATTTTAGGAACACTTGTACCTAAAACAGATTCCAATTCAGGAGCTGGACCAACCATATCTTTTGTAGAACGTTTAAAGTAGTCGACAGTACCTGTCAAACGGTTATTGAAAGCACCCCAGTCCAAACCTAAGTCGTACGATTCAACACGTTCCCATGTCATTAACGAACTAACAATACCAGGAGCAGTTGCAGTGTTTGTCTTTTCGCCATCAATTAACCAGTAACCATTGTTTGTTCCAACAGGCATAGATTGATAGAAAGGATACCATGCTTTTGTATTCATGTTACCCAATTGGCCCCACGAACCTCTCAATTTCAAGGTACTTACCTTGTCTGTAAAATCGGTGAAGAAATCTTCGCGTGCAATGTTCCATCCTAATGAAAAAGAAGGGAAAACACCCCAACGTTCGTCACCCACAAATCTTGAAGTTCCATCGTAACGTACGTTGGCTTCAACCATGTAACGTTCTTTGTAGTTGTAATTTAAACGACCAAAGAATCCTGCTGTCGACCAATGAGCATATCCACCGCCTACACGAGGATTGGTTGTCGTTGTACTGATAGTCGGAACGCTTGGTGTAATTAAACCATCACCGGTAGCTGTAAGACTTCTTGTTTTCATCAATTCGGCGTTGAAACCGCCCATCACCTTGAAGTAATGTCCGCTTTCTAATTGCTTGGAGTAGTCGGAATAGATGTTGGTTGTCAAAAAGTTTTCCTTATAGCCATATTCAGAAACAGTTGTCGATCCTACAGCACGACCATCCCATGAGAATGCAAAAGGATCGCCATTGGCTGCGTGAGCATACACTGGCAATACCTCCCAGTGCTGAAAGTTGGTAATCGAATTAACGTTCCCTTCAGCAATGATTCTCCAGTCTTTGATTGGCTCAATCACAAGCTGTAGTTGCTGGTAGGTATAATCCTTCTGATTATTTTGAATACCTCCATCTTCCATCTGAATAACTTCGTTACCTTCCATGTAATATCCGTTCGGATCATACACAGGGTTAACAGGCCAGCGACGGGCGATATTGTGAAAAAACAATCCTGTCATATAAGATGGACGACTATAATCTTCGCGAATCCATTTAGAGCTATAGTTCAACTTTACGTGCTTAGACAGTACTGCATTAATTTTACCGTTTAATGTGTATCTGTTGAACTTATCTTTTCCGTGAGCGATAAGACCGTTCTGATCAAGGAAGTTGCCACTTACCAAATAGGTAATCTTATCACTTCCGCCGCTAACACTTAAATTGTGTTCTTGTGAAGGAACCCAATCTTTGTACATTTCGGCAAACCAATCAGTGTCGGCATTAGCTCCGGTATAGTTGTTCCAACGGTTTGTGTTCTGATTAAGCGTAGCTCCGTCTGTGATTTCGCCTTTTTGATAAGCTTCAATACGTTGCATCTGTGTTTCGCTGAACACAGCTCCCTGACCAGAGTTTCTGGCAGCTTCGTTAAAATACTGAGCAAAACGATATGAATCCAACATGTCTGGCACAGCCAACGCGTCAGTGAAACGAACGTTCCCCGAATAGTTTACATTCGTTTTGCCTGATGTACCAGTTTTAGTTGTAATAAGGATAACCCCGAAAGCGGCTCTTGAACCGTAGATTGAAGCAGAAGCAGCATCTTTCAATACCGAAATGCTTTCAATGTCTTGAGGGTTGATGGCATTCATGTTACCTTCTACGCCGTCTATCAAAACCAATGGCGACGAGTTTGATCCATCGCCGATTGTACCGGCACCACGAATGTTTACGTTTAATGTATTGTCAAGCGCACCTCCTGAAGTGTTTACAGAGAAGTTCAATCCGGGAACTACCCCTTGTAATGCTTGAGAAACATTTTGTACCGGACGAGATTCGATAACTTCCGAACCTACCATGCTAACAGCACCGGT
>JGI24731J21663_1001984_pt1 | contig 13584 bp, 14 predicted proteins | sample EPASupsiteHSE605_FD_21663 | JGI IMG/M metagenome (IMG submission 21663) | reverse complement strand
TTGTTCAAGTCTCTTATACTCCTCTTCTGAATCTATTTTAACTTTAAAGGTAGCTTCTTTATCCTTATCACCATTTCTAAGGTAGGTAACTTCATAAACCCCAGCTTCTCCTAGCTTTTGTCCACTATCTGGAACTAGTGTTTTAACATATGAAAGCCTTCTTACAGCCTCATTTGGGTTTTTTCTCACTAGTAGTGAATTTTCTACGTCTCTACTTCCATCTGGAGTTGAAGTGTATTCAGGTTTAAGATTTATTGAATAAAAATTATCTTCTTCTACATTAATATTAAATTTTTGACTTAACTCATCTAAAAGCAAATCTCTTTTATCCATTAAATCATTTGGCTCCATTCCTGAAACCTTAACACTAATTATTTGCTGATTTAATTTATCTATTCTCTCTAGTAGAGCATTTGAATCATAAACCGATTGTTTAATTGATTCTTGTGCATTATTTTTAAGCTCAGTTAACTGATTATAAGCATGATTTAGTCCATCAGCTAAAGCAGCTGATTGCTGAGCTACAATGGTTCTAGCATTTGAAGTTTCAGATTGTTTTGACAATTGTTCCCATGAATCGAAAAACTTTCCTATTAATGTTGAAATACCAGCATCGGAAGGTTCATTGAAAATATTTTCTATTTCGCTTAAATATTTATCTCTTGCTTCATATTGACCAAGAGTACTGTTTTCTCTTCTTACTTGAAAATCCATAAAGTTATCTCTTATTCTCTGTATAGCCGAAACTTCAACTCCAGTTCCCACTTGTCCTGGGCCAGATATACTATTTAATGAAGGCATTCCAAAGGGTCTAGTGGTTTCCATTATCGCTCTTTGCCTTGAATATCCTTCTGTGTTGGCATTTGCTATATTATGAGAAGTTACATCAATAGCTTTTTGCTGAGCAAACAATCCTCTTTTACCTACATTAAATGTTGCAAACAATCCAGACATTTAAACACCTCATCTTCCTATCTTTCCATATCCATTATATGTTTTAGCCTGTCTATCAGGATTTAATAAAATAAGCATGTTATTAACAAAGCCTAACCCTTGCTTAATTAGAATTTCGTTAGTATCCTTCTGTATTCTTAGTTCCTCCAGAAGAGATTTGATTTTTTTAAAGTTAATGCTTAGTTCCTCATTATTTAATTCTTCTAAAAACTGAGATAGACTTTTTACTTCAGTAAAATCTTTTGTTATTGTTCTTCGTTTAAGTTCTAAAGCTGCAACAGTCTTATTACATAGCTTTATTTTTTCCACAATTGACTCCATATTAAAAATATCATTTTTAACAATGTACACATGTTGTTCTTCCATGTGTTTTAACAGTTCATCTAACGCTATTATTTCATTTCTAATTATCTCATTTAATGAATATATTATTTCATCCTTATTCATAAAGTTAATTTTCACCTCTTAATTTAAGAAAACTTTATATACTTCTGGCTTTCATTACATNTANCATTGATTTAGCAATTNNGTTTGCATCTATAGAATAAGTTCCTCTTGATATTTCCATTCTAATTTTNTCNATTTTTTCTGNAGATGAAATTTNATTAACATCATCTCCAAAGGAACTNAAGGATTTCCCTAAAGAAGATATNTCNATATANTCTTTTTTTTCTGTTTCCTTATTTTTNATAACTTCTCTTTTATTTTTTTCATAAATATTAATAACATTATTTACTGATGCACCTGAAATTTTCATATCTTACACTCCTCAATTATCAATTTCATCTGATTATATTATCGAAGTAAGAGATACAAAGTTTACACATTTAAATAAAAAAGAAAGTCATTTGCAAGAAAAATTTCATATTTAATTATATATATAACCAGATTAAACTTTATTTAAAAATATATTTTAAAAATTATATTCAAAAAAATGAAAGGTGTGTTTAGAGCCATGTATTTTACACATAAATAAAATACATGGCTTAAACACACCAAAAGTTCCTATCCCTTTAAGGATTTAACTCTATCTTCACTACTTACTATATTCACTATTCTAACTCCAAAGTTTTCATCTACAACTACAACTTCTCCATAAGCAACCTTTTTACCATTTACATGAATTTCAACCGGCTCTTCAGCTAACTTATCTAATTCAACAAGAGATCCTGTTCCTAATGCTAAAACATCTTTTATAGATAACTTAGCTTTTCCTAAAACTACAGAAATTTCAAGAGGCACATCTAAAATTAAGTCTATGTTTTTTGGTCCCTCATGTACAGCTATCTGTTGAAGAGGTTGGAAGCTTGCCTGATGTACATTCACTGGCTGAACAGGTGCAGTATAGGCAGGCTCATAATACATTTCTGCNGGCTTAGGCTGAACCTGAGGCTGTGGAGCTTGTACTNGAGAACTTANGGTCGCCTGAGTTTGAACTGGAGCTGCAGCTTGCTGCTTAGGCTTAGGTTGTTTTACCTCTGGCTCTTCCTGTCCCATCATAATTGATACTATTTTTTTAGCAGTTCCCATTGGGAGGATTTGCATAATAATACTATCTACCAAATCCCCTATAGTCATTCTAAAGGAAACCTTAATTATATCTTCATCTTCGCTAATTCCTTCTGCTAGAGGTGAGGTTATATCCTCCCATATTTTAGAGGTAGGTGGAGATATATTCACCTCTCTTGCAAACATTGTAGCCATTGATGTAGCTGCTGAACCAATCATTTGGTTCATAGCTTCAGAAACTGCACTTATTTCCAGCTCTGAAAGTTCCTTTTTCTCCTCAATTCCTTTTCCATCTTTGCCCATCATAAGGTCTGCTATAACTGCAGCATCAGTCATCTTCATAACTAGCAGGTTTCCACCCATTATTCCACTTATGTATTTTACTTCAAGGGCAATATTCGGAACATCAAAGGTCTCTCTCATTTCATTTAAGGTTGTAACTTCAACTGTTGGCGTAGTAATATTAACTGGTTGCCCTAATATAGTTGAAAGAGCTGTTGAAGCAGACCCCATGGAAATATTGCCTATCTCACCAAGTAAATCTATTTCAATATCAGAAATTGAAGAATGCTCTACTTTAGGCTTTTCTTTATTTTCCGATATATTATTTTCGGCACTTCCTCCAAAAGACGGATCTTTAGAAGGTTCGTTACTTCCTCCTCCATTTAAAAGAGCATCTATTTCATCTTGTGAAAGGAATCCATTATCACTACTCATAGTTTTCCACATCCTTATCAATAATATCTAGTATCTGAACGCCCTTATTTTTGCCAACAGTTCCTGGTTTCGCACATAAATAAGGCTGATCTCCAACTAAAACTTTGACAGGAGTTGTAGTAGCATTATCTAAGGTTACAATATCGCCTATAGAGAGCCTTAAGAATTCTCCAACGGAAATGTTAGTGCTTCCAAGTACAGCTGTTACAGATAAATCAACAACGCCTATTCTCTTTCTAAGTTTTTGTTTAGATTCCTCTAATATGTCTGCGTCATTTTCTCTAAACCAGTATTGCACCACCAGTTTATCTAATACTTTTTCAATGCCCAAATAAGGTATACATATATTAATAAATGTATTATTACCTCCCATTTCAACAGAAAAAGTTATTAAGGCTACTGGCTCAGTTGGAGCTAAGGTTTGATTTAAAGCAGGATTAGTTTCAAGTCCCTCTATTTCTGGTTCAACTTCTAATACATCTTCCCATGCAAGCTTCAGATTAGCAATTACTCCTGTATTTACTTGCCTAATAATGTTTTTATCAATATCAGTAAACTCCCTTGACTTGTATGGACCTATCCCTGATCCACCTAGCAATACATCTATAATTTGATATACAAATTGAGGGTTTGTTTCAAAAAGTATAGAACCACTTAATGGTGGCATTTTAAATATTGTTAATATAGTAGGGTTAGGAACTGAGTGAATAAATTCCTCATAAGTAATCTGTTGAACAGTCTCTATTTTAATTTTTACATTTGTTCTAACCTGAGCACTTAAATAATTAGAAATTATCCTGGCAAAATTATCATGAACAAGTTCCAAGGTTCTAATATGATCCTTTGAAAACTTTTGAGGTCTTCTAAAGTCATAAGGTTTAACCTTCTGTTTCTCTTCTTCTTTTTCAAGTTCTTCAGGATTTAATTCACCAGAGTCCAAGGCAGATAAAAGGGCATCTATTTCTCCTTGTGACAAAACGTCTGCCATGTTTGTACCTCATTTCTATATCTAATTTGCAAACAACTTATCTATATCAATTAAAGTTACTACTCTATCTTGGAAATTGATTACACCTTTAATATAGGTTTTCCTTTGTTCGTCTACTTTTTCAATTAAATTTTCTTCAACTTCTAAAACCTCATCTACTTGATCAACTGTAATACCCACTTGTTCATCTTCCATTTTTAAAATAATTATATTACTTTGTTCAACTTCTGTATTTTTTTTGATATTTAATAGTAAATTTATATCTAATAGTGATATTACATTTCCTCTTAAATTTATAAGCCCTTTAATATATTGTGGAGCTTTAGGTACTTTTGTTATTTCCATAATATCATTAATACCTTGAACGCTAGCAGTTTCAACTGCAAATTGTTCATCTCCTAGATTAAATATAACTACTTGCACTTTTCACTCCTCCTTAAATTTAGCCCACTGCTTTTCTAATAGCTTCTAAAACTCTTTCAGCTTGAAATGGTTTAACTATAAAATCCCTTGCTCCTGATCTTATAGCATCCATAACCATTGTTTGTTGTCCCATAGCACTACACATTATTATTTTTGCTGCTGGATCAGAAGCTTTAATAGCCTTTACAGCTTCAATACCATCCATATCAGGCATAGTAATATCCATTGTTACAACATCTGGTTTTTCAGCTTTATAAATTTCTACTGCCTTAAGGCCGTTGCTAGCCTCCCCAACTACTTGATACCCATTTTTTTCTAATATGTCTTTAATCATCATTCTCATAAAAGCAGCATCATCAACAATTAATACTCTAGCCATCTGTTTATAACCTCCATTAATTTACTCCTAATGTATTTAATATTTTTTCTAGTGATCCCGGCATTGGGATATAATAAAAGTGTCCACTGATTTCTTCATCTTTATTTTGCAAAAATCTAGTTTCTAAATCTAGCACTTGTTCATCAAATTGACCTGACTCAATAAAAGTTGTGGACAAAATTGCACCCATCATGTCATAGCTAACTGCAGGTACAGAAGGTGTTATAGCTAAATTTGTGAATCTAGCTATAGCATTCATATATGAGGTCGCTATTATATTTCCCATTTCACAAAGTACAGAAGTACCCATTTCAGTTAACTGCTCCGATTCTTCACCTGTAAGTGATTTTATTATTTGAAAAGCAGTATCCTTTTCTAAAACAAACAATATATTACCAGGTGTATCACCAAGAACTCTAACAATAATTCCTATTACAACCTGCTCTGTACCATCTCCAGAGAAAACATCATCAAAAGGTACAATATTTACAGCTGGTACTGTCATGTCAACTGTCTTACCAAGTAGTTGTGATAAGGCAGTAGCGGCATTTCCTGCTCCAATATTGCCTACTTCTCTTAAAGCATCAAGTTGCATAGGAGTCATATCGAGATAACTCATTCTAAATTCCTCCTTATATTAGAGCAGACACATCAAGTATAAGAGTTACTAGTCCATCTCCATAAATTGTAGCACCTATATATTCTTTTGAGTTCTTTAGGGTTTTTCCTAAAGATTTAATAACAGTTTCTTGTTGTCCTAATAATCCATCTACTAAAAGACCTACAGTTTTTTCTCCAACTTTTACTATTACAATATAGCTTTTTCCAGAGTTAGCTTTTGGAATTTCTAGTTTCTCATAAACTCTTATTAGTGGTATTACATTTTCATTATATACAATAACCTCTTTATTGTCAGTTTTCATAACTTTCTTTTCATTAAAGTCTATAACTCTATCTATATATCCAAGAGAGATTGCCATAGTTTCACTTCCAACCTTCACTAATAATGCTTGAATTATTTGAAGAGTTAGAGGTAATCTTATTATAAAGGTTGAACCTTTTCCAATTTCACTAATAACATCGACAGTTCCTCCTAGAGAGCTAATTTTAGTCTTTACAACATCCATTCCTACTCCACGTCCAGATATGTCAGTAACAACTTCATTAGTGCTGAAGCCTTGTGCAAAAATAAGATTTTTTATATCTGCTTCACTCATTCCATCTGTGCTAATGCCTACCTTATGAGCCTTTGCACGAACCTTTTCAACGTCTATTCCGCCGCCATCGTCCTCTACCTTTATAATGGCTTTAGTACCCTCTTGGTAAGCTATTAGCTTAATAGTACCAGTAGGATTTTTACCCTTAACCATTCTAGTTTCCCTTGACTCAATTCCATGATCAGCAGCATTTCTTATTAAGTGAATTAAAGGTTCTCCTATTTCATCAATAACCGTTCTGTCTAACTCTGTCTCTGCTCCCCTTACAATAAAATCAATATCTTTATCTAGTTCTACTGATAAGTCTCTTACCATTCTTGGAAATCTGTTAAATACAGTTTCTAAAGGTAACATTCTTATTTTCATAACTAAGTCCTGTAGATCTGAAGTAGTTCTTGCTACTTGTTCTAAGGTCTCATTTAAATCAGTCGCTTTATAATTTGAACTAATTTGCTCTAATCTAGTTCTATGAATAACAAGTTCTGATACCATATTCATAAATTTGTCTAATCTTTCAAGATCAACTCTTACTGATTGATGAACCTTCTTTTGTTTTTTCTCTTCACTATTTTTTTCAACTTCTTTTGGTTTAATTTGTTGGTTAACCTCTTCCATTTTCATCACATCTTTTTCAGCAGACTTAATTTTAACATTGTTGTTTTCAGTTGTTTCGTTAGTTTCAGCATTTTCTATTTTTTTATTAAAGTTAACATTTAATTTATCGACTGTTACCTCAATAACTTCAGACACATTTAATAAGATTTCGCGTATTTCTTCTATATTTTTATGTGTTAAATATATCATTTCAATTTCAAAGTCAAAATTTTCGTTTTCAAGGTCATCTGCTGAAGGGATACACTTAATTATTTCACCAAACTCTTCTAAGCCTTTGAATATCAGGAAGGCTCTAGCTGATTTTAATAGAGTGTTTTCATCAAGAACAACCTTAATTTCAAGTGCTTCATAGCCTTTATCCTGCGCTTGCTTAATTATATTAATATCGTATTCATTAACGTCTATAGCTAAATTGCTTTCCTGTATATCTTCTTTTAAATCTTCATGGGCATTTTTCACTTGGTTAACAACCATTGATGAATTTAAATCTTCATCATTATTTCCTTCTACTATAGATTCTAGGCTGTTTATAATATCTTCTATAGGTACGCTTGCTTCTATTCCTTCAGATATATTATTAACCATTTGCTCTAATGTATCCAAGCATCTAAAAAGAACTGTGACTACCTTTTGAGTTACCTTTAGCTTGCCCTCTCTGAATTGAGAAAGTACATCTTCCATCTTATGGGTTAGTTCTGCAATTTCATTAAATCCCATTGTAGCTGCCATACCCTTAATTGTATGTGCAACTCTGAATATTTCGTTAAGCTTGTCTATATCTTCAGGCTCTTGCTCTAGTTGTAGCAAAGATTCATTTAAGGTCTGAAGGTTGTCAATTGATTCTTCTAGGAACATTGATAAATATTGTGATGTATCCATGCTTTTACCTCCTTATAGTTTCCTGTATATGAAAGTTGAAGCTTTTTCAAAACCATAATCTTTATAGTTGTATATACTTTCGGTTGCACCTACAAATAAAAGCCCACCCTTTTTTAAGGAATTGCTAAACTTTCTATAAATCTCATTTTTAACGTCTTGATTAAAATAGATTACAACATTTCTACATACTATTAAATCAAAGCCGCTTTCATAACTATCTAAAATTAAGTCGTGTTTTTTAAATGTCACCATCTTTTTAATATTAGGATCAATAATATATTTATCGTTAACGTGAGTAAAATACTTTTGTATATATTCACTTTTAACATTCTTAATTTCGCTTAATAAATATTCCCCTTGCTTTGCTTTTTCTAAGATGCTACTGTCAATATCTGTTGCTAAAATAGTATGCCTTCCTTTTATCCTTAAATTATCTAATATAATTGCAATTGAATAGGGCTCAGCACCTATTGAACAAGCAGCACTCCATATTTTCAAATTATTTTGCTTAGGAATTAGTTCCTCTTCAACCTTTTTTCTTAATTCTTCAAAAATTTCTGGATTCCTAAAAAATTCTGTTACATTAATGGTTATAAAATCTAAAAATTTTTGACGTTGATTAGGATCCTTTTTTAGTAGAATCACATATTCATCTTCAGAATTTACTCCCACTCTAGACATTAAACTTAGAATTCTTCTATTTAGTTGATTAGATTTATATGCAGATAAATCTATTTTAAACTCTCTAAAAACCCACTTTTTAAATTCTTCTAAATCCATTAGCTACCTCCCTGCTGCTTTAACATTTCTTACTATTGCTTTAGATATTTCATGTAAGGGAATAACTTCATCAACCTTTCCAGTTTCAAAGGCTACTTTTGGCATTCCATATATTGTACAAGTTGATTTATCTTCTGAAATTGTTATTCCTCCACTATTTTTAACCTCTATAGTGCCCTGTGCCCCATCTCTTCCCATTCCAGTAAGAACAACGCTAAGCAAATTAGAACCATAAACCTTAACTGCTGAAGTAAATAGTTTATCCACGGCTGGTCTTACTCCCCATATTGTTGGTTCAGTGTTCAAATGAATTCTTTTGTCAGAACCTATTTCCATGTGATATCCACCAGGTGCAATATATACTACATTTTTTTCAATATTATCACCTTGACTTGCTTCAACAACCTTAATTTTACTATTTAAATCTAATCTTTCAGCAAAGGCTTTAGTAAACCCAACAGGCATATGTTGAACAACAAATACTGGGACGTCTAAATCTGATGGTAATTCAGTTATTACCTTATAAAGTGCCTTAGGACCTCCAGTGGATGCTCCAATTAATACAGCATTTATCTTTTGTTTAGTTCTAGATGATACTTGACCACTTTCAAACTTAGGAGTAACAACCTCAGTTTTTGCGTAGTTATAAGTTTTTTCTAAGCTACTACCCTTGTTAGATGCAAGTCTAATTTTACTAATTAACTCTACAGATACTTTTTCTATGTCTAAAGATATAGCCCCAGAGGGTTTTGGTATAAAATCAAAAGCTCCTTTTTCTAAACATTCCATGGTTAAAGCTGTACCTCTTTTAGATATACTGCTTAACATAATAATTGGTATGTTTATATTTCTTAATTTCATTTCCTTTAATGTTGTAATACCATCCATTTTAGGCATTTCTACATCTAAGGTTATTACATCAGGCAAATTTTTCGATATCTTTTCAAGTAAGTCTTCTCCATTTTTTGCTGTGCTAATAACTTCCATGTCCTCTTGTGAGCTAACTATATCTGAAATAACCTTTCTCATTAAGGCTGAATCATCTACAACAATAACTCTAATTTTTTTCAAGATTATATCACTCCATTAAATTTCTTTTATGCCCAAACCTACAGTTTTAATTTGAACAATTCCATTAGTTGTATCAAAAATCATAGTCCTTCCCTTATTTCCTCCAGTATCTTCACTAATAATCGGTATACCCATTTCTTTTAATACCTTTTTTACTGATATACTATTTCTATTTCCAATATCCATAATCATACTTTTATCAGAAAAGTTAAACATAGACGCTCCACCGGCTATTTTAGCCTTATAATTCTTTTTAGATGAACCTTGTTTCTCCATCTTTTGAAGTAATAAGGGGATAGCAAGATCTGCAAACTTCATAGGGTTATTAATATTACTAAATTGCGTACTATCCGGAAGCATAATATGTGCAAGTCCACCAATCTTGCTAAAAGAATCATAAATAGCTATTCCTATGCAAGAACCTAAACCTACAGTTATAAGCCTTTCAGGAGGAGATGCTACATTTAAATCTGCAATTCCTACTCTTTTTTCACTTATTATCATGTTTTACACCTTATCTCAAAATTAATTCTTTTTCTTCAGAAGTAAGTATAGTAGCAAGATTTAGGAATATTATTATTTTCTTATTGATTTTTATTAACCCTTTTATATATCTTCTTGATATCCCTGCAACTATTTCAGGAGCTTCCTCTATATTTTCTACCTTAACATCACAAACTTCTGATACAACATCTACTATAATTCCAATTTTATTTTTTTCTTGTTTTGCAATAATTATTTTAGTTTCATCTTTTACTTCGCCACTTGGCAATCCAAATTTTTTAGCTAAACTCATTATTGGAAGAATATTACCTTCATAATTAATTACACCTTTAATAAAATCTGGAGAATCTGGTAACTGGGTAGGTGTTTCATAACCTAATATTCTTTCTACTTCCATTATGTCCGTAGCATAGTATTCATTGTTTATACAAAAAATTAATACTTTTACTTCTTTTTCATTCATTTTGACCTATCCCCCTTTATAATGCTAAAGTACAAATTTATCAACAACTAATTCACCCTCATTATTTAAATAAGCATGAATATCTTTACTATCAGTTTCTAAAATGTATTCTCTTCCCCCTATCATAAAGCAGGTGTTTTGATAAGCAATTTCAGCCCATATATGTCCACCAGCTTCTACAATAAGCTTTGTAGATACTTTTCCTTCGCTACCTACCTTTTTACACTTAATTTCATTTTTAGCTTTTATAACACCACCTCTTGCTAGACTTCCTGGACTTTCAAATATTACATCTTCATTAGAAGTAATTGAGGATATATATTCCCCTTTTCCTGTAATAAAAACACTACCTGAGCATTTTATTATTGAATCCTGGCAGTAACTTAGCTTAATTTTAGCTGGCATTGCTAAAGCTACACTAAAATATTGTTTTAGATTATCAGCTGTTTCAATTATCCCTTCTAGTTCAGAGACATTTTTAATATTAAGTGGAGCAAAACCAACTATGTTACTGCTTATATAAATACATAATTCTTGTTCCAATTTATTATTACTTTGGGAACTAGATTTTATAAAATTTTCACCTATTATAGCAATTTGTTTAAACTTATTTTCAATTAGTACTTTAACAATTTCTCCATCGTGTATCCCTTTGCCAAGCAAATTAAATTCTTTTATATGTTTTACTGTATCAATTAAATTTGTTAAATGCGAGTGTAAAATTTCTAAATCATGAATTTTATTTATCTTTAGAACATCATCTCCCCCAGCATTTATATTTGAATTGATAACATTCCCAACAATTTCAATATCGCCAATTGAATTTATTTTAGCACTTTCAGCATTTCTATGAATAATTAAGTCATGTCCAGCCTTTATTTCCATTCCTTCTTTTACATTGCCATGAACAATTACAGCTCCAATAAAATCAATATTTCCGGTTTTTATATCCACATCCTTTTCAATTATATGGACATCATAAACATAAAAAATATTTCCTTTGAAGGATGGCTTTCCTTTCACACTAGCAACTACAGTGTTTTCATCTTTAAGCTCACAGCCTTCTCCAGCCTTTATTTGGTGTTTCTTGGCGATTTTGTGTTTCTTTTTATTACCTTTAACATCAATTCCATCTTGACCTTCTTGTCCTTCTTCTCTTGTTGCTAATACAACTCCAGGTTCCACGGATTCAATTCTTCCAATGCTTTTATAATCTACTCTACCATCTAAACCTTCTATTAGCTTTATATTTTTAATATCTACTTGAAATTTTATATTAATTTTATCATCAATACCATCAATTACTTCTTTTCCTCTTGCAATTAATAAATTGTTTACTTCCTTTAGATTTGGAATCTGTTCAATATTTTCTTTAATTAATCCAAATACTATACCATTTTCAGATAAAGCATCATATATTTCATTTACAGTATAGTATGAAGGAAATTTTTGTTCTTTTAAAGAAACTTTTAGCTCTATTTCTCTATTTTCTTCAACATTATCTAAAGAATAAACGTTTTGAGGAATATAATTAATACCTAAATATGCCTCCATTAATTTGGACTTATGCTTATATCCATTCTTCTTTCTGCAGTACTTTCTCCAAAAACAACTTGTATTTCACTATCTTCAAAGACTTCTGTCCTTCTAACAATCTCTTCTCCATTAACAAAAATGCTTATCCCTTTTGAGGGAATGATTATAGAGGGTTTCCCTCCAACCTTTGGATTTGTGATTATAATTTTAGAATTCTCTACTTTAATACTTCCATTAATGTTTTCATTCTCAATTTCGCTTATTTCAACAGAAATTGATGCTTTCTTTACAAATATTCCTTTTTTTTCTTCAAGGATTTTATAAACTAATTGTTCTTTTGGAATCATGAGTTCAGTTGAAGCTAGTTCAATACATTCGTCTAAGGTTTTTGATGTAAATACTTTAATACTCAAAGAATTCACTCCTTAACTCTTCCTCTTAAGAAAAGTATACCATATTTTGATAAATTATTAGTATTTTATTCATAAATTATTTAAGTATTTTATCGTAATTTTAACTCTTTACTTTATTTTTTTTAATATAATCTCTAATTATACTTTCATACTGTGCTCTAATATTTTGTATGATTTCGTTTTGAGGGTTAAAATTTAAATTTTCTACTCTGTTTATTGGAAGAACTTTAGGTGAAGTTCCAGAAATAAACAACCCATCAAGAAGATCAATTTCTTTATAGGTTAATTTTTTTTCTATAACCTCATATCCTAAATTAGAACATGCTTTCATGATGTAATTTCTTGTAATACCAGGTAGAACTTTTTCTTTAGGGGAGGTGTATATTTTATCTTTTATTACCATAAAAATATTTGACCTGCTGCCCTCCGTAATAAAATCATCTTTATCTACTAAAATAACTTCAAATAACCCCTTCTCCTTAATAATTTTATCTGTAGCTTCTCTAAGGCTTAAATTAATGACCTTTGCAGTAGGATTCTCCCTTTCAGCAAAAAATAGCCCTACAGGAACTCCATTATTATACATTTCTTCACTAGGATAGGAGTGTTTTATAAAATAAGCTAAAAAATTATTATTTTCTTCTGTAAAATTGAATATTATTTTCACATTTCCATCACTTATTTCATTGGCTCTAGCTAATTGAATAATTGAATGCTTTATTTCTTCTTTACTTAACCATATATCTAAACCTGTAATTTTCTCTGAATTATATAATCTATCCAAGTGATCTTCCAAAAACAAAGGAATTCCATCAATTATCCTTATAACTTCATATAAGGTTTTCCCTTTAGTTAAATATTCATCATCGAATTTAAATGTGTTAAATATATGACCATTTTTTATAAATAAATTTCTATAACATTCACTCATAGGATCACCTTACTTCCAATTTAATATTTTAATATCCTGATGCTTATTTTTATAATTAATTAAATAAGGGTTGCCAACTAAATTAAACAAAGGTAAATCAGCTAAAGAGTCTGAAAACATTAAGGAATTTTTAAAGTCCACTTCAATACCTTGCTTTTGTAAAACTTCCATAAGCCTTTTTACTTTTTCTTCTCCTTTATTGTTT
>JGI24731J21663_1001976_pt1 | contig 13625 bp, 8 predicted proteins | sample EPASupsiteHSE605_FD_21663 | JGI IMG/M metagenome (IMG submission 21663) | reverse complement strand
AATCCTCTCTTTCTTTTACATTCCCAACACTAATAATTATCCCATCTTTGATTCCAACATCACCATTATACCTTGGGGATCCTGTCCCATCAACAATGGTAACATTAATTATCACATAATCATATCTCAACCCCAACATGAGAAGAACACCAAAACTCATTATGTTTTATGGCAAATCAATGGATTTCTGATAATTCTTTTCAGATTTTGAACCGATTTTGTCGGGAGACTCAAATTTATCACAAAATTTCTTTACTAATTCTAACAAAAGTGATGGAATTGTATTCCATTCTGGCAAAATATGTCTGGATACTACATCACTCAAAATCTTTTTCTGAGCATTTATGATGCTCCTCAATCTTGATTCTTTTTTATAAACTGACATGCAAAATTCTAGCCCACTATTCTGGGGACAAATTGTAAACATTCGAATATTTCATAACAATAAAAATAATCCTTCACAAAACAATAATAAATTGAGTTTAGAGTGTGCTCCATTTTTGGGTCTCAGTTTACAATTTTTTTTGAAATGTTTTCAATTCACTGTAAAGTTTTACAGTTTTCAATATATTTCAATGGTTTCTTTTCAAAGTAACAAGATTTTTTGTTTGAGAATACAAAATATAATGATACAAGGAATATTTCCTTGAATAACCAAGAAGGGCAAAAAGACCACATTGTTTTTAGAATAGATTGGTTCTTTAGAATGTTATTGAATATGGAATCAGAAGTTGTTTTTGAGTTATGAAATGGGTGATAAAACTCATCATATAATAGTCTGAGCATTCGAGTGACAACTTTTCAATCCATGATATGTTCACGATAAGAATATTCGGATGGTCTGACACCGAAATATGGTAAATGAATTCTTGTTTATCATCATAAATGAGAAGAAACGAGAGATTTTGATTCATTATGAATTGGTGATAATATGGTAATCTCATCTTTGATCTATTGGTTTCAACATATTATTAGGAGCTGATACTATGTTAAACAACAGTACAAATAAATGAAATCAATGATTGAAATTATATTGGGAAAGCTTTAGGCCCAGATATATTTATTTTAGAATGAAAATTTTCAATAATAACCCCAGAAGGATCGGCCGCAAAGTTATTAATGTGAAAAGATTTCCCAATCAAACTTCTAAACTGTGATGAAAGAACAGAAACAGCTAGTTTTTCATTGGATTTTTTCAATGTTTTTTTCGAAATCGATATTTCAGGTGGTAAATGTATCTGGTTATCATTGGAAGATTCATCAGAATAAAGTGTCTCATTTTTGTTATAATTCTTATTATCCTTTTCATTCCAATTTATTTCTTTTTTATTCTTATGGGTTTGGTATACACTATATTTTTCTTTTTTAAAAGAGTCTCTTTGTTTGATGACAATCGATTCCCCATGTATCATCGAAACCGGATATTTTTCATCATCACTATCCTCTGAAAGAGTGTGGCTGAGAACAAATCCAGAAAAACGGGGTTTTGGGGAAAACAAAGCACAAATAGCTTTTTTTGGAGAAATATCTGTTTCAATATGAGTGTCATCATTGAGATCATATGAATCTGAACTCTCGATTTGATTAAACGCATCTGAATTTTCACCACTGAACCTATTTTCTATTATATTATTACTAATACCCTCATCAATAACATTGATTGGATCACTTTCATTATATGATTCACATTCAGATTCAACATTTTCTTCTGCATTTTGGTTAACTATCTCTGTTGATTCAGCTAATGGTTCGTTTAATTCCACAACAATGGAGTCATTTTGTTCAGCTCCGTGTAAAACACAAGAATAATCAGAATTTGAAGCTATTAAATCAATTTGCTGAGAAGTATATTCATCATTAATCTCAATTCCTATAAAATTTTGATCTTTTAAATCCTGCCTTTCTTCATTGATTTCAATATCGTTTCCAGATTTCTGTATTTCTGATTGTTGAAGCGACAGAAGTTCATTCATTGGAATTCTTTCTACACTATCATCTTCATCTTTTATGTTAGATTCTATTGAGGTATTTTCGATATTATTATGAACATAATTCTTATTGTTATAATTTATGATATCTGGCAAAATTATATTATCATTTTTCTCAAGAACAAAACATTGTTCATTTGTTCTACAAACATCTGATTCCATAACCACTTCAACACTGTGATCAATGTCAATGTCACTCGCAATTATTGTTTTCGAATTAGTTTTATCCGTGGCATTAGATAGATTCAAACAAATGGAATTGTTATTGGATATATTATCATCGAAACCACAAGAAGAATTCGGCTCATTTGGATAAACACATTCCTGTAAACCATTTTCATCTTGTATTAACATATCATTTGACTCTAATGTACAATTATCGAAATTATTATTTCCAGTTGAAATAACTTTCTCTAATTGACATTCATTATCAGCTGTTTGATGATTTATTATTTGTGGTGATATTTCAGGAATGATAGAAACCATCTCATTATCATTATTAGGTCCCTTAATTATAACTGGTGGTACCTTTCCTTTGGAATTATATGGAAAGTCTGGTAATTTTATCTGTGTACTTTTATTAGGAACATTCGGAGTTATAGAAGTGTCATAGAGAGTGTCTAATGAATTGATGGTATTATTATGCACATCATTTCTAATTGGTTCTTTGTTATTATTTCTTCTCAGCACTGTCATCCATTCTGGTAAATCAAATTTAATTTCTGGTGAATATATTGGAGGAGAACAGACACTTGATAATTTTTGACATTGTCCAATAGTAAAATCTCTTTGTTCTTCGATATTCGGAAAATTGTTGAAAGAGAATTCATGAGATTTATTACCATAATTATGAGACAATATATTATCAAAACTGGAGAATTCTCTTATTGATATTGGATAATGAGTTAAAAAAGAAAAAAAACTTTTCATGTTATCGCCATTCATACGATAGTAATCACACCTAATTTCCTTTGTTGAAGGGACAATAAACCTACGCATCTTTTCAAACAACCCGAGAATCTGAGGATTATTCTTTGGGTTTAATTTCAAAATATCTTCCATTGGAACCATCGAGGAAACCAGACTAGGTTTTGATAATAAAATATCATAAAATGAAAGAAGTTTCTCAAAAGAGGTAAAACTAGAGGATTCAATTGTTATTTCTTTTATATTTGGATGCCTAACTATCATTTCAGCGATTTGAATATCACCACAGTTTCCATAAAGTTCTAGTGAATGAATATTAGGATCTGAAATTATCTTTTCAAAGAGTCCAATATTTTCGGATAATTTCTCTCCCAGAGAAAATTGCAATCCCCACAGTCCTGCTGACTTAAAATGGTTGGAAATAGGTTCTAAAGCTGATATAGAATCTATACTAAAGCAATAAGCGATTCCTAAATATCTCAAGCAGTTATTGGATAAATATAGATGTATAAAATCATTAATATATGTACTGGTGATAATATTATAACTCCAATTCAATTCAATAATGGTTGATAATGGTGTTATGTCATGAGATTCTGTAAAAAAATTGACCAATTCATCTTGATGAATCTGCATTTTGGAAAGATCAAGTGAATACATTAGTTTAAGCTTTGATATTGCCCTATGCAATCCAAGAAGTGATGTTGAGCTAAATATTGAGTTTGAAATAGAAAGCAATGAAAGATTTTCGGGAAAGTCGGGAAATTCAGTTACAGTTGATATATCTATGTTCGATAATATCAATTGAGTGAGTGAACTTGATTGAGGGATTAAAAACTTAGTTTGGAATCTGAGAATATTAAGACTCTTTTTGATTGCAAGTCTGTATATATATTGAAGTTTGGAAGCGATTTGGACAAAAACATAAAAAATATCAATGATCTCTTCAGGTGGTGCATTAATGTTACAAATTTCAAGAATCTCTAAATACTGAAAACAATAGCCAGATAATAATACTTTTCCAATATCTTTCGTTTTCTTTAAATTAATAGATTGTTTATCAATACATAGTCTTTGAATTGGATTTTTATAATTCTTCATCTCATTTAGAAACCCGAACAACCTATTAAGATTAGAAAAACAATTTGAAAATATCCAAGAGTTAACTTTGGGAGCGTGAATTCGATTTATTTTCAATAGCTCGTAAGCGTAATCGCTATAGTTTTCAAGCTTGACGCATCTTATTGTACTCGAATGCTTGATCAAGTACTTCAAAAATATGCTTGAGATATGAGGAGCATAACCATTCAATGCAATCATTGAAACGTTATTAAGAATTGATACTTGATTTGCAAAATTAACCAAATCATTGCAAACTTGAATACTTGAATCGAGATATAATGATGAACTTAGAGATATATCAATCTTTTCAAATAACTTTCTGATGGAAGAATCCCCAATGGCATTATCACAATAATTAAGCAAATCATATCGATATAATGACGATTGAAAGTTGTCTAAAGCACAGTTTGTGTCAAATCCTACGAAATTGATGTTCATTGGGCTTGAATTATGCAAATTATATAATAAAACAAGCTTGCATATATCCTTAGCAATAATTGTTGGATCTAAAATCGAAAAAACATTATTTTCATTATGACAAATAATTAATGTTTGATCACAAACTTCAACAAGTTTTAATTCATGAATTGGTAATATATTTTCAACAGAATAAGATTTTCCAAAAATTCCAGATTCATTTAATATAAATATGGCAAATTTGGTGGAAACAAGAACAATTGTCCTGGGTTTGTTTTTGGGAGATGTTATTTCGGAATATAGAGCATTCATAAAAACATTAGCGAAATCTGGAATTAGTTTTTCTATTTTAGAAAGTTCTGTGAATTGTGTGTTTTTCATTAAATAAATTTAGAGTTTAATATTGAGCATTCCTGCATATTTCCTAAGGATTGATGAGTCTGGGAATTGTTGAACAGCGGCAACATATATCTGTTCTTTGTTTTGGGCACCACATAGCATGGCTAAAGCAGCAATTCTCTCAACCAATGTCCTGTTATCTGGGTGAGCACCTAATACATTCATTAAAGTTGGCAGAGATGATTTGGATTCTTTGATATCATTAATCATTCCAACTTGAGAAGCGCTATATAAGAAAGCAACCATGTTAGAACAGATCTTGGAATCAATTGTGTACATTGCTAAAGTTAATGAGGCGAGCTGAATAGCACGAGTTGAACGAGCTGCCTCAACAGCGAAGTCAACACCAAGAGCAAGGCAAGCAAAACCATTGGACACAACGTCGGGTGCACGTGATTTCTTCATTATTATTGGAACAACGACCTCAAATAATTTCTTGCATTGTAATTCAATCCCTGAATCTGCAGGAAGATCATCTCTGATAACTAATCTCAAAAGAACACGGCTAATTGCGATTAATGAATTCACAACCATTTCTTCAGAAATGTCACCAATTATATAATCGAGAATCCATTTCAAAGCGCCTCTTTCAAAAACAATATCAGCAATATCGGGTACATACGCAATTCTCGAAAGAACTTTAATAGCTCCTTCAGTTTGATGGGATAAAACAGCATCAACAACATCTTTTCTAGCAATTGGCAATATATCTTGAGGGGTTACAGCTATTGAAAAAAGAATAAAGAAAGCGGACTCAATTGCTTCAGAAGTAATGCCAGCACTTAATGATGAACAAATTGGATCAATCATGCTTTTATCTTCAAACTCTTTGAACAAAAATTCAGGAGAGCAATGAAGGAACTGAAGACATAAACTCAAAATTTGAGAATTCTTATCATATCGAATCATTATATCACGAATGTCGGTTATCAACCCATATACAGTCCCAACATGCTTAGCTGACATTGATATTAAGCTTTTCAAACATGCAATGATAACATCAGGATCAGTAACATATACAGTCATGATAGCATATGGAATCATACAAGCATTTGTATCACTAAACTTGGTCAGTGTTTCATTTGAGAATTTAGAGTTGACAACATCGTTAGAAAACTCTTGAAGTTTGGAAATGATAAAACCCTTGTCATGAAGACTCTTGATAATCTCATTAAAAACGGTCATTTCTGCATCATCTTGTGATAGCTTTGGAAATCCACAAGACTTCAAGAACTGTTCAAAATTAGCAACATGGGCAGGGTCTGGAAGGATACTGATTGCATCTTTGAAAGTGATCATTGCATCATAACACTTGTCCATAGAGTCATCTATTTGAGCTTTTCGTACTAAAGCATTGCAAAGTGCAGCAACAAGTGGATTCCTTTGTTTTTCTTCAATGTTCATCATTTTGATTGTATCAATTGATTTTTTAGAAACCACATTCTCGATTGCTTTAGCAGCATCATTTGAAGCATCTTCTTTTTTATTAGTTAATAAATAGCAACCGCTTCTATTAATCAGACTGTTGATTTTCATTATTACCATTTCTTCCCTAAACGTTGGAATATTATCAATAACATTAGAAAAATCAGTTATCGCGTCATTATACTTCTTTTTTGACATCTTAGAAATTCCAGACTCATAAACAGAACTAAAGTCCATGTTTGTGTTTGACCATCCAAGGGTAATTTAGTAACAATAATCGTTCTCTATAATTTACCCTTTAAAAACTTCAAAGCATCTTTTTGTGATATGGAATCCATCGAAGTATTCAGAGAGTCATAGATTTTTTGGATTATCACCCTTGGTGCTTCGAAAAGAGGTAGTTCGATGGGGTTGTCATTGTTTCTTGGAGCAAATAAATATAAACTGGGTTCATTAATTGATTCAGGAAGAATGTATGGTCTCAAATTGTATTTTAGACTGAACATATACGTCTTAATTCTTTTAGATTTTTTGAAAACTTGATTTACAATAGATATACTGGATAAATTATACCTAAAGTAAGAAGGATCTCCAAAAAACACAATTGAATCATATTGGTTATTATAAACTAACTCTTCAAAACTGATTGCAGATATTAATGGAATCGATGATATTCTATATGATAAGCTACGATCAATTTTTGTTAATTCAATTGTTTTCCTCATCCATTGACGTATCATGTAAAAACTATGAGGATTTCCAATGTAGGGAATTGAGAAATGCAGTTTATCATTCATATTATTATTGAATAGGAAATAGTAGGGAATTGTTGAATTAGATAATCCATATAATAGTGGTATATTTGAGCATTTCATAAAATCACATATGTGATATTTTATTCCTGAGCCATATATTCTTGCAATATCCTGAAACATATTTGCTACATCATTTCGTTGATGATAGTCCTCTTGATTTATAATTGCCCCTAAAACCCATCCATCTAGTATTGATCCAAAAGATGGACAATTTTGAACATAAGTAAAAAATGGTCTAAGCCTTCTCTTCATCTCATTATGAGATGGATTCTTGAGAAATAAAACTTTGCCATCGAATTCCCTGATAATTTGAACCATATTGATTGATTCAAACCCAATTTCTTGGGCTAATTCGGATTTAAAAACATGATAAACAGGAACTGATATATCAATTGATCGTACCATTTCATTGATATTATTCACAAAAGGATCATCAATCGGAGAGTAAAAAACAACTGCTGATGACGCTAAATGAGTTGCTTTCACATATTCGCTTAAAGAATTCAAAACATGTACATTTGGAGATGGTTGTATCATTTTCTCACAAATAGAATGCAGATCCTTCTCATTCCACTCCCCAAGATAATAACCAATATTTCGACTGTATCGATGAAACGAAATCTGAGGTATTTGATAAATTGTAATATCAGAGAGCGTGTGTGGAATCTTTTCGACATTAATAGAGAAAAAATTGATCGAATTATGATACTCTTTCGATAATGCCTCAAAAATTCCAAGTGCCTTCTTATTCTGAAAATGATAATCATCATAAAGAATTACAAAAGCAAAATTGCTGTTCAATATCAAGTCCTTTGTATGGAAACTGTCAATATCGTGAACAACACTATAACACAGGCGTACCAGCAACAACATCTTTTTTAGATCAAATGTCTGTTGTAAAGATCCGGAGAATCTGACAAAATCTGACAATTCGGGTGCGGTTTTGCCAATGATTCCTTTGATAATTCTTGGTGTTTGTGCCGCTGTTGCTCTGACCGGAACCATTTGCCAGAGCTTGCGAGACAACCACACTGTTAATCAAGTCAACTACATTCCCCCGACAGGTGCTTCTTTTGCGAAATATGCTGCATCATCAGCTTCTCAAATAATGACTGTAGCACAAACTAAAGGCCCTGCATTAATTAAAATGTATATTGATAAAATTACAAAATTATTGCCTGCCGATTTGCAATCTAAGAAACAAGAGTATATTGATGCGTTAACGGACCTTTACGATTTTGAAGGATACACAATGAAGGATGCTTATAAAGCTGCCACAGCTACATTTTTCTCCAACCAAACTGGAAAATTCTACCTATTTTCTTACATCTTTTCTCCAATTTCTTCATCACAGATGACTGTTCATACCTATGATATTGTTGCCAACTTTGTTATGCCAAAATCATTCATCGTTATCGAAACAACTTCATCCAATTCATGGAGAACAAAGACATCTCAATCTATTGTTGAAAAGCCATTATCATTAACAACACAATCGATTATCGACGCTGTATCAATGGTTATTGCACCTGCTCTTCAAGGATACATCGAGATTCCACAAGATTTTGCTTCTCACTTCTCAAAGCAAGGACTTACCGAGCGTGGAGATTATCCATCCATTCCTTCTAGTTTCAAATAAAAATCTTTGAGTTTTATACGAATTTGGATGCAAAGTCCATTTTGTCCTGGGTGTATGGGGGATATCTGCTTTCAAAATCAAAGAAAGTGCTGTGTGTCATTACAGGTTTCATGTGACTGAGACTCTTGAAACCGAATTTTCCATGATATTGTCCCATACCGGAATTACCAACACCACCAAATGGAGTATCTTGAGATGATACATGGAAAACAACGTCGTTTACAAGAATAGCACCAGATGATGTCCTCTTTGTGAATAAATCAGCTGTGGCGGAATCAGATGAGAGAATATAAAGAGCCAATGGTTTCTCTCTGGCGCGGATGAATTCAATTGCAGCCTCTCGGTTTTCAACAGAAATAATTGGCAGAACAGGTCCAAATATTTCCTCGGTCATCAGTTCAGATTCAAGTGATGGATTAACAATGATTGTTGGTCCGATGTACAACCTCTCAGGATCACGATGACCCATTACCACCACATTGCCACCACTTGTATCAATTACGTTACACAGCCTATCATAGTGTCTCTTATTTATGATATGAGTCATATTATCATTGAATTGTGAAACATCACCATAAAATGCTTGAACAACTGACTGAACCTTTTGAACAAATTCATCGAATATTGATGAATGTACGAGACAATAATCAGGGGCAACACATGTTTGACCACCATTGAACATTTTCCCAGAGATTAACCTTTTCACGCATTTCTCAAGGTGTAGTTCTTTATCAACAAAAACAGGAGATTTCCCTCCAAGTTCAAGTAAAACAGGAGTTAAATATCTTGCGGCGGCAGTCATAACTGATTTCGCAACTGAAGGTGAACCTGTGTAGAAAATAAAATCAAATCTGCATTCAAGAATACTGGTGCAAATTGATGTTGGACCACAGATGACTTTGATTGCATTGTTATCCATATATCTTGGAATTAGGGTCTGATAAAGACGAGCGCATGCTGGAGTATTGCTTGATGGCTTCAAGACACAAGCATTTCCTGCAGCAATTATTGGTATCATAGTGTCAATTCCCATATTAATTGGGTAATTAAACGGTATAAAATCACAAACAACACCATATGGTTCGGGCACCAGCTCTGTACCACCAGGATACAAAATCCACGGATTACTTATGGATTTTGGCTTCATCCAGGATTTGAATTTGCCCATTGTATGTTGAATATCAGAAAGTGACGACAAAATCAGCATTTTTGCTTCATATAAATGAGATCCTAAATCTTCATGTAGAGCAGCAATCCATTCATCCATGTGAAGCTTCAATACTTTGGAAAGCCCTTCCAATTGCCTCTTCCTCCATTCATACGGTAATGTTGCACCTGTGTCAAAATAACTCCTTAAACCCTTCACTATATCAGGAATATCTTCGACCCTAATGTCACTTGGTGTTGATTCCATAACACAAAATGATACAACAAAATGATCGGATTGAATTGATAGAAAACAACCCGCCAGACTTGATCTGACCAACTTAGTGTATTTTGGTGACCTTCCCTTCGATAACAATAGGAATTTTTGGGTGCAAAAATGGCTCAAGATCTGTGCCAATGTGTATTGAAAGAAGAAGTGGTACTTCGTCCCATCTCATTAAAAACTTGGTGAGAGTTCGAAAAGACAAAGAATTAATGAGTTTCAATGTATGCACTTTGAGCTTCCGAACTACTTCAGCAAGTTCTTGATCATTTGTTATTCTTGAATAGCTTATATTTAAGGTTAAAATGTTGGTAATATATGATGATGCATTATGTAATTCACTAATTTTGATTGATTGTATATCGAGATAAACAACATTTTCAATACAACAAAACAACTCGATTAATCCGGCAGCTTTTGAGTCACATGCACCTATTAACAGTTTGTCTATTAATGTTTTTTTATGAACTTGAAAATTTGCAGGTTTTTTGAATAGAGTATTTCCAGAGAGATCCAATTCATCAAACATCATCACACCTTTTGAAAGCAAAGAGATAATTGCAATATTTGACCTTTTTGATAAATGACACATTCTTAGTTTAAGGGTTTTAATGCAACTTTGATTTCTTTCCATCTCTTGAAAGAATAGAAAACCATTTGAGTCTCCAATTTCATTCGCTGAAAGATTCAAAAACCTGAGAGAATTGGATTCTGAGCAAGCATTTAGTATAAGATTGGATTTAAAACGTAGATAATTATATGATAAATCAAGAAACTCAAGCTTGGAAATGATGGGAACAATAATATCAATATCTTGTTCAGATATATTGGAATTACTAAGTGTAAGCGATTTTAGATTCATATTCAAAACAAATGACAATGAGAACTTCGTTAATCCATGATTAGAAAAAAATAGTGATTGAATATGAGGAGGAGAATCAGAAAATAAAAATGTTGCCATCTCACTTGAAAGGTCAGGATCAGAGTTCTGATGAATAACTTGTGCTGATAAATCCCACCATATTATTTCGGGTTTTTGAAGCAGTTTGCGGACTATTTCAGCTGATGGATAATCCCAATGTAAAGCTCGTAATGAAATAGAGTGAAGGGAAAGTGAGGAAATTGGATTTAAAAAATCAGAAGACGGCTGAAAAAAGTTTCCATCAAGAGCTATACTCTTAATATTAGTATTTGGGATAGACAAAAGAAGCTTGGTGATCCCTTCTGAACCAATAGCATTCAGAGCAATGTCAAGATACTGAAGTTCAATAATTGGACAAGAATTAAAGAATGTGCATATAGAATCACATCCTTTGGGCCCCAATCTATCATCCCGAAGAGATAAAAACTTAATCTTGGAATGGAGAAGGAATTCCATAATTGAATCAATTTGGGTTGGTTTCAACCTTGAATGTGTAATCTCAAGGTATGTAAGAGTTTGTGGTAAAACTCCATATAGAGGCTCATCTATGTTAGCCGAGGAAATACTCAATTTAGTGAGAGTAAGAAACTTTGAAAAATCAATTATCTTGTCACAGGTTAAAATGCTACAATAAGATCTGACAAATGAGCTTTTCATGAACCTTAAATCACACTCGATTAAAGAATTTGCAATTCTATTTTCATCTGAGTCGATTTGCTTTTCAAATAAAGTTGAAAAAGGACTATAAGATGACACTTGGATATTTGAAGAACAAAACCTTGGATATATACTCGAAATACTAAAGTAAGAGACCAAAAAATCAATATCAAGCTGAGATATTGGAATAGAATTGATAAAGAATTCTAATAAATGATAAGGGATCTGATCTAGCAATTCCTTTTCCATTTGAGATACATTTATTGCAATATATTCGATTAATTTAGTTGAAAGAATGTCAATTCCTAGATATAGTGTACATTTCAATAGATTATTAACATCAAACATACCCAAATCTGGAAAAATACCATTTTTTTCGTATATTTCCATTAATTCAAATACTTCCTGAACTGTTTTCGAGTTAAAAGGAACAGCAAGCATACGAATTGGGTTTTCCAGGATATATTTTTTCCCAAATAACACATTAATAAAAGAAAAAATTATTCATGAATCAATTTTATTACTGGTAATAAAAAATTTTGGTTTTTAAACATACTTAATCCAGAGTTTTTGCTCCCACTTTGCAGTATTTGGATTGATTCCACTTAAAAAACAAATATTAATACTTAGGCTATTCTTTAGATTTCATTTCCATCATATTGAGCTAATATAGTTTGCCACAAAACACCGTTTTAGTGAGTCTCCAACCAAAAAGCAACATCATAATGACCATTTTTTAAAGCTAATTGGTAAGGAGTTAGGTTATATACAATACCACAACATTTAGCGTCTCTGCATATATATCTGCATTTCGATCGACTAGAAACTCAACAACACTAAGATGACCATATTGAGCAGCTAAATGAAGGGGAGTTTCTTTATACCGAATAATATAAAATCTATTGTAATGGCATTTATATCAACCATTCGACAAACTAGATATTCAACAGCCACCCTGTGGCCATACTCAGCTGCACAATGAAGAGGAGTTCTACCAAATGAATAACAGTTTCATTCTTGGTTTTTGCGTTTATGTTTCCTTTTTGGCATAATAGACACTCTATAATACTTATAAAACCATTTCTTGAACAACAATGCAATGGAGTCCACAAAAAATTCAAACATTAAAATCAATGTTCTCTGCATTGATATTTGCATTTTGTTTGATTAGAAATTTAACAACACTGAGATGTCCGTTTTCAGCAGCTAAATGAAGAGGAGTATAGTTAAAATTGAGAATTCTGCCATATAACCAACTACATTAATATCAACTTTCTGATTAACTAAAAAATTAACAACATGAAGATGGCCATTAGAGGCAGCATAATGAAGGGGAGTATATTTTTACAAAATCATATGTCATCTTTGGTTTTTGGATAAATATTAGCACTGTGAATTAATAATTTTTCAATGACGCAAACATGACCATTAAATGATGCCATGTGAAGAGGAGTCCAATCAAACCAATCACATTAAAATCATCAGTAGAAACATTTACATCAGCTTTCTGATCAATGAGATATTCAACTATTCTAATATTTCCTTTATAAGAAGCATAATGAAGAGGTGTATATTTAATTATGATAACTTTATATTAAGAGTTGTTGAGTTTATGTCTGATCCACTTAAAACTAAAAATGAAACAACACAAAGATGATCATAATAAACAGCCATATGAAGAGGAGTCCAATCAAATCAATCTTTATAAAATTATTGTTTTTTGCTTGAATATTAGTTTTTTGATATACAAGATATTCCACAACTCCAATATGACCTTCTTGAGCAGCTAAATGAAGAGGAGTTTCATTGCTAATCTATACTTAAAATTGTTATTTTTTGCATTTACATCTGCATTTTGATTAACAAGATACTTAACAACACATAG
>JGI24731J21663_1001972_pt1 | contig 13633 bp, 16 predicted proteins | sample EPASupsiteHSE605_FD_21663 | JGI IMG/M metagenome (IMG submission 21663) | reverse complement strand
AGGGGGGCTGCAGGCCGGGATCATCGCCTCGACCTGTCCGTTCTGCCGGAGAAACCTGGACGACGCCCGCGAGCCGGCCGGCTCGGCCGTCGAGGTGCTCGACGTCGTTCAGCTGGTGGACCGGATGATGATCCTCTAGCGATCGCCGGCGCCCACCCCCTCGCCGGTGTGTCCGCGTACGCATGCGGGAGTTGCCCGTGGCGGAGAACGGGGAGGACCGCCTCTCTCTGCATCGCGCGGCCGTGGGTATACGCCCGGGGTGGCGGACGCGCCCGCACCGTTTTGGCCCGTGCATTCTGGCTCCGGCAATATGCGAAGCCGCTCTCGACGCGACCGCACGGAGGAGGTGACCGGCAATCTGATATCGGAACGTGTCCTTTTACATTACGAGCCGGGATAGTCTAGTCCGGGAAGGCGGCAGCCTTGAAAGCTGCTGGTGCATCGCGCCTCGGGAGTTCAAATCTCCCTCCCGGCGCTGTTTTCTTTGGTTTATCGCCTGAATGCTCGCTTTTTGCAGTTATAACCCTTGAACTGTCTCGAATCGCCTTTACAACTTCATTCAACCGTTGGTTTATCGATTCTTCGGTTATAACTCGACTTCGATTTTTTGACTTCGAAAGGGGCACCAGCAGGTATGCACCATCGATATTGAATGCAGCAACAGGACGATCCACCAACTCTTTGTGCGCGTTCTTCTCGAATCGAAAATATGTGTAACCGATATCCTTCTTTGACTGCATGATCTTGAATTTAGATACAGTCTCAAGATGCATATTTTTCCATTATCCCTTGTGTACATAAAACTATGTACACTCTCAGTTTGGAAAAATAAGGCTAAAATGAAGTGTATAGATGCGTTCTAAGTCCTCTCCTCATTCAAGGTATAAATCGGGTGTTGACGAATGAAAAAGGGTTTAGAATGAATGGAAATTGGCTTGTAGTACCATCAATTTCACCGACCGCCGTGGGCTGATTATGAGTTAAGTGTGTTTGCCTTTCTCGTATCTCAGGTAATTGTATCGGTATTTCTTCTTGGTTCCATCATTCGAAATTGCGTGATGGAAGCGAGATGCATGATTCAATGATACAATGGTAATACCATCAAACCATCGTCGTCTAGGATTCGGTAATGTAAATATTGTTTAACATATTGTAAAGATAATGTTCAAGCTTGAATACAACCACCAACTTATATACGGTTAAACTATTGTTAATTTTTATTGGATTGGTATTACTGATTGCATCTTTGTCCAATGTGTCAACAGCATACGAGCCAGCACATGATTACTCACGTGGGATGGTTGTCGGTGGATTAGCGGCTTCAAATGTTGATACAACTCATCATCGTGACCACCTTGTATTGGATAAATACCAAGTCAAGAGCGATGGAGTTTGGTTTTTCAAATTGGTTCAGATATAGATATCCAGACGACTCTGGTTGGTATATCTTACCTAACTCGGTGAGAGAGTACGATGATGACGAGATCCACCAAAGCCCCTGCTATTCTGGTCTCAGCTATTCAGGCGTTACATTAGATCCTTGAGCCGTGCCTGTAGAATCCTCCTTCATCCATCCACCTTCACCAAAATATTCGGATGGAGATATAGTTAAAGCAAAAGACACAGATGGCCATTGGTATTACTTCTTCATTCACGGATATGCAGACGAGATATCAGATGTATATTCTGCTGACGCAATGGCCAAGAAAGAGAATGGATCTTGGGGCTACATCGGCCATTCGGCATCTATGATTGATCAAGTCAAGAAAGATTATCGATGCGTCGACGAGTGTGCTTATTCAAAGTGGGTTCAATGGATCAGGGGTGAGAATTATCGATTCTACAACCGTTCCACCCATAACTGATGAACCAACTGTCAAACCAACAACAATACAGACACCTCCGCCCATGCCCACTCCCATCCGAGCGCCTGATTACGTTCCTCCAAGTCCCATTCCAACCACTATCAACACACAGCAACCAATCCAGATTGTAACAGTTCAAGTGCCCGTCTATGTCACGGTGACTGTTCCTCCAATCACGACCGCTGCGACTGATCAGCCAATACAGGCACCTTCCACAAGAACAGGGATCACCTTCGGCCGGTCATATGCCATTGGTAATCCCGGCTCAACACTTGGTACTCGCTTTGGTGGTGGAACGGCCGGATCCACAACAGGAAGAGGTTATGCGGTATCAACAGGTGCGACACTGAAGCCGGGATCAAGAGCATCGGGTGTTACTCCGCCTTCAGGAAGGTTTGTTAGATGGTCTCCGGCTGCTCGTTGGGCTGCTGGAATGCACTAACTTAATTCAACTATATCTTTATTTTAAGCCATTAGAATCGGGTACATTGTTCCTCATTAGATTAACAAAAAACGGACTTATAACCTTTCTATGGACTTTAAAATGAGGTTAATAACAGCAAAGATGTGATGATACAAACTCTGCGCCCAAAGAGCTTGCGACGTTATCTGCCTCTACCTTTGTATCATATGGCCCATGCCAAGTACCTCTATCAGGTCTAGTTCCTGGTCTTGATAGCCCCGTAACATCGATGCAAAATGCACAATTACCCTTATGGACTATCGCCTTATGTCCTCTCGCACGCCAGTTTTCGTATACATAATATCTCTTGGTCGATCCCGCCTCTAATATCATTACGAAATATTCTCTGCCCCCATTTTCGGTTATCTTTCAACCTGGTTGCCAAAAAAAGTCTTTGTTGAACTCTTAGGTTCAATTATGGTATTGGAACAATAATCAGGGTACATTGGGGAGGAATGCTATGATGCCTCCAGCAATAGTAGTAGAGGGAAAGGAAATTACATTAAGCGAGGCAGAAAGTCAAGGAATGAAATTAGTACTTTTTACATTTGCCCCGATTTGAGCATTTTTTATCGGAACTGGAATTCTCATCTTAAGGCCTATCCCCTTCAGGATTTCCCAACAAAGAAAAAAAAAGGTTTAACTCTATAAAATATGTATTTTTTTTAATGTTAGTAAAGGATCTGAATTTTGGTAACTTAGCTGCCGAAGGAGATTTAATAAAAACCGATAGTTCGGCATTTATAGAGACATATAAATACAATGAAATGCTTGAGCCAAAGCAGCGAATAATTCTAGGTCGAAAAGGAATTGGAAAAACTGCCTTCTGCTACGAGTACGTAAAAAAACCACCAGTTACTTACGACCATGTAATCGAAATCGACGCAAAAGAAATCTCCTTTGATCCCTTCATAAAAGTTTACGAAGAAATATCTTCGCGCACAATCGGAAAAATTGATTTAAAGAAAAACATATCGCAAGTTTGGGAGCAATCAATAATTACTAGTTGCATGGTATTGGTTCACAATAATCAGAAGTATGTAGGCGGCGATAAATTAATAATCAGTAGTTATCTGACAAATCAAGATATCGCGACTTCAAATTTATACAACGTAATAATAAGAACCTTAAAAAATGTACCATATTTTCTCGGGAGAAATATTGGAGAAGCAACAGAGAGAATTATTGATGACACATCTGATTTTGTTTGTGGCAATACAGATTACGATATTGCCCGCCAAGCTTTTTTTAGGTTTGTCGAAGAGAACGAAGTCTCTTTTTTGATAACATTTGATCATTTAGATACGTATTTTGAGACAAAATTCGTTGATACAGATGAGAACCGGCGTGTTAGAGACGCAATCCGGAACATTCTAGAAGGGTTAATCCAAGCAGTATATAATATTTCAATATCGGATCAACTATTTAAATTTATTCATTTTAAAATTTTCATTCCAATGTCAAAGTATCAATCAATAAATTTGTATGATCTTGATAAAATTCAGCAGTATATTTTCGTAATCAGATGGGAGAAGAACGACTTGATCGATTTTGTAAGCAGACGTATTGCGATAAGTTGGAACATTAAATCTAATAATCAATATTCTGATTCTCTTGATGCAACATGGTACCAACTTTTTTCGGGAAAAACTATAAATAATAAGTCGTTAGAGGGAAAAAGTGAACGCATCGAGGATTTCTTAATCCGTAATACATTTTATAGACCGAGAGACCTTCAAATATATTTAGAGGAGGCAAAAAAAAGAGCTTTGAGAGAGAGTTCTCTAAACAATAGCATCGCTCCAGAGATTTTGTACGATACTGTTACTAGCAAAAGGAAAGAAATTGCCGAAAGCCTTTTAAAGGAATATGAATATGATTGCATTTATTTAAGGAGTTTGATATCACTTTTTCGGAGGTCATCAAATTTTATGTCATATTCGGACCAATTTTATCCAAAATTACGAAAATTTCATAGTCAAAGATGTAGTCACGTTGACATTGGGAAATTAGAGACGGCCCTATATAATATCGGATTCATAGGGGGAGTTAGAGAAAGCAATGATGCTTTACAAGAGAATGTCCCATATTCAATTTATAATAAAAAATATTATTACTTCTATTTCTGTTATTACGACTCCCATTTTAATATTCAAGATTCCGATTCGATAGTTATACATCCAGCATTTAATGAATATTTAAGATTAAATGTAAATAAAAAAATCGCCATAGGTTGATTATCTATTCATTTTTGCTATGTTTGGAACATACTGCAATATTGGCTTGTTCGTAAATGCAAATATTACATCAATGAGTGAGGAGATTGAGACTAACCTTAAGTTTTTTACTCGACCAAAACCATATCGGAAATCTAATATATAGTTATTGATGATTGTTGTTAAGAATTAATGTCTAAACGTATTGAACTGCCAAGATGCAGATTATTTGTAGAAGATGTGAAGTACTTAGTCATCGTTTTCTCAAAAAAGTGTAATGGGGCAGAAATTTTTATAAGCAAATATAAATTAGAGTCCTTAAGTGAAATCGATACGATTCCGGTTAAGTGGATATATGATTTATCGATAAAGGGACATAATCCCGAAATTACATTTACTTTGAACTCCAAATACCGTCCGGAATTCCCAAGGAAGCTTCCTCTACCGCTATTCTTCAGACGACCGTCGCCTAATCTAATTTCCTCCGATGATGGCGATGAAGCAATCTTCGAAGAGATTCAGTCGCGAGTCGAAGACGTAATTGCTGAGAGAGAGTTGTTTTATCAGTTCCGATCCCTCAGACCGGCGTGGAGATCAATAAAAAAAACATTGACCTTATTGTTGATGGCAATAATCGGCGTTGTTCTGCCTTTTTTGATTGTGTATTATGAACTGATATACCTCGGTCCCAATTATTCACAGAGAGTGGATCTTTTACAAATTTGTTTATTATTTGTTGCATATATAATATATTTCATTATTATGTTTTTATTTATATCACCAAACTTATTCTTATCAGGAGTCTATCTGAAAAAGAGTTACAAAGATCTGACCTTTCTCGAAAGAAATTCCGACAAGATTCTTGTCCCAATCCTCATTGGAGCATTCACAGCGATAATCACGATAATTATTGATAAAATGCCGAAATAGTCATTCATTCACCGTTTTCATTTGTATCCGATTTCTTATTTTTGTTAAATAAATTAAAGCAATCCACAAATCCAAAACAGATCATCAGTCTGAATTCTGGGTGGCATGATTTCCGGAAGATGATAGTATCTTATTACCGTTCGGTTTTGATACACATTTTTCGAGCAATAAAGCTAAATACTATGTACACCTCTATTGATCCTAAGGGCTAACTTATGATAAATATCGGATATGCTCGGGTGAGCAAGAACGAGGAAGTGATTAAGAACCAGATTCGCATTCTCATCGAGGCTGGAATTAAGAAGGAGCACATCTTCACGGATGAAGGTATCAGCGGCATCGTTGCGCCAATAGACCGAGTCGGGTTCAAGAAAATGATCGATTTCGTGAAGAAGAACGAAGTCTCGACAGTCTACTTTTATGAACTGTCACGGGTAAGCCGCGATCTTACTGATCTTCTGAATATCATTCGGGAATTTGACCGGATGGGAATTTGTGTCAAGTCTCTATCACCAAATGAATCATTTATGCAGTGCGATCCTTCGATTCGTCAATTAATAATCTCGATAATGGGATGGTGTGCTCAGCGGGAAAGAGAGAATCTGATTGAGCGGACCAATGCGGGCATTCAGAGAGCAAAAGCACAAGGTGTACACTGTGGTCGGCCATTCAAGGAGTTCGATTACAAGTACGCAAAACATCTCCATGACGAAGGTATGACCTGGAAAGAGATCTCGGATAAAATGTGTATTCCATATGCAACTTTGATGCGAAAGAAGACAAAATTTCACAAAATGCAATAGAAGTCAAAGTTTCACTCAATGCATAATTTACACTCGGTGAATAAGTTACATGGGCTATCGATTATGCAATGAAATAATAAAGTTCAATAGATTCACATTGTTCCTCTTTTCCAAAATAAGTGTCATTTATTAGTTTTTTTATTGTATATGAGCTCAATTTTATCAGTCATATTTATATAGGTGCATATCATTGTATAAGTATGCAAACTAATGCTTATGCCGTTGCAGATGTGGCCGAACTATGTGGGGTCCATCGTAACACGGTCTACAATTGGATTAAGAATCGAAGGTTGAATTCTGTAAGAATCAGTCAAAAGAGGCAGTTCATTCGTCCAGAAGAGATGAAGAGATTCGTTGATGCCAACCTGATTGATGCTCAGGTGGGGTAATCATGAGAAATATTATTGGTCGGTGAATAATATATGTTTTTTGAATATAAAGGTGTTACTACACTGTTCTATAAGCATCTTGCTACTATTTACGGAATTAGTGATGAATGTGGCGATCAGTTAATTGAGAGCATTTCCTTTGAGCATTATTATTGGCATTTAGAGAATGATGGTCCCTTTGAAGATGGGGAAAGGCATCCATATGATAATTTCGTGATTGTTTCGAAGAAGAAGAGTAACACGGATCATGAGGAGTTAATGGCCCGATTAAAGAATCCAGATCTCCCGCGAGAAAAGACCAAGAGATCCTCTGGCAGCTCTAAGAAGGTTGTCAATTACGATTACATAACAGACTATTGCTTGAAGAAGTACGCCGTGATCGTCTCAAGTTCAGCCACTAGACAAGAAATATATATATTTGACAGAATGTCCGGGAAATATCGAGAGAATAATGGCGACATCGAAAGTACGATCACGGAAGGTCTAAAGCATAACGGCTTCTCCATAACGAGAAAGATCCGTCCTGAGATCAATGAGATCATATCACGGATTAAGGCACGTAACGTTATCCCCAGAGCAGACGGGTTGCCTTTCAACTTCACGAAGCGTGCGATTCCCTGTCGCAATGGTGTGTACGATATTGATAGAAAGGTACTCTGTCCCGCTTCTCCAGCCTATGGTTTCTCGTACACTCTTGATGTTGATTACATTGAGGACATTGATACTTCGTTTGTAAAAGAGTATTTTCAGGGTCTGGTAGCGCCGGAGGATTATCCCCTTCTCTTACAGATGGCAGCGTCCGTTCTTCTCGGAGAATCCTACAAACGTTTCTATGTCCTTCACAACATCAGCGGGAACAATGGGAAAACCACATTTCAGAACTTCATTACCTACATGGTTGGAGAAACTAACGTTGCGAACCTCTCAATCGAGGCATTGACAACTCATCGCTTCATGATTGCAGAGTTATATGGAAAAGTGGCCAATATTGCCGGGGATATTCCACAAAGACCGATCTCCGATACATCGGTCCTGAAACAATTGGTAGGTGACGATCAGATCACAGCGGAGAGGAAAGGTAAGGATCCCTTCACCTTCACCAACAAGAGCGTGAATTTTTTCTCTGCGAACAGCCCCCCTCCGATCAATGATTCTACTAATGCGTTTTGGTCACGGGTTGTCATGGTCAAATTCCCAAACACGTTCCTGGTTGACCCAAAATTTACCTCCAACCTGTTTACGGAAGCAAATAAGAGCGCCCTTCTCAGGGTAGGAATCGACTATATACCGAGCCTATTAGCGAAAGGACCGATACAGGTTGATGTTACGAGAACAGAACAAGAATACCGTAAAGTGTCGGATTCAGTTTATGCCTTTATTGATGAATGTCTGGAACAGTACGATGAATTTGTTTTCGAAGACCCAGAAGTGTATAGCGGGTTGGACGGTTCCAGAAAAAGGATACTCGAAATCGAATTTGATGTTATTCATCGCAGTTACAAAAACTTCTGCAAACAGAAAGGGATGAAAGACCTGGGAAAAACAAAGTTCGAAGGGGCTCTAGAAAGTAACCCTCTGATACCGATATCGGTCAAGAGAAAGGGTCCGTCAGGCAATCAAATCGCTATCGTGATCGGCGCTAAGCTCAATGTATCTGGTATGTTTATGGAGTATCAACATTTAGCAAACAAAGATGATGGTCAGGCCACTCTGGTGACAGAGATGGCTTAACCTATTTCTTGATATTTCAGTTTTCCAAGCTCCGTTTCCTAATATATCAGATATTTCAACGAATCAGTATTCTGAATAAGAAAAATGAGTGCTTCAATTATAATAGTTATAGTGACGTCTGGAATGATTCCCTGAAATATTGAAATATTTGGCGTAATTACAAAAACGAGCCGAAATATCTGAAATATTCCTTGGCATTGGTAACGGGGTAATCCCTAATTGTTAATCACAATATATTATATTCGGGTTTATTTATAAATTTGTAATACCAATAATGTTCAGGAAAAAATGTAAATGAGGATGTATCATGAAGGAACTACCGAAACTAACATCAGAGAACGTTGCATCAGTCCTGCAATCACTGTTGGCTGAGTCGACAAAGGAGATAGAAGAGCCCTATAACAACGCCTATAACAAGGCCCGTCTTGCGTATCTAAGACAGGCTCTAAAGTGCGTTGAACTGTTTATCGAACATGAGCGATATAACGCCATAGAGAAGCGTCTCGACCGTCTGGATGGATTCGTATTAGACATTAAACAAGGCATGTTCTCGATTGATGCGGCCGAGTGGATCAGGAGCAGAAATGGCGTTTAGTCGTACCGAGAGATGGAGTAACAGGCTTGATGTCATCGAGAAAGAGATAAACAAGTATCATCGATGGACAACAGGCGAGGTTGTACCTATCACTGATGCAGTTCCAAAACTCCAGTATGCCGTTACGAAATTAAACCTTCAATCGGATCATTGTCAATCTTAAGGGGTATACCCTCTTCATCGATGAGGGTCACAGCGTATAAAATTTTGTAGAAAAATTTTGATTTATACTATATACACTAGGGATTAGATCCACGGTTGAGTGGGTGAATATTTGACTCTAATCAGACCTTACTCAACTCAATTCGACATCTTATTCTCATCACCCTCCTCATCAATCGTCAGGGACTGTTCCGATGAAATGTACCAACTGTGGGAAGGAGTTCCAGACCTACAATGGAATATGCCCTTATTGCCACAGTAAAAACAAGAAGGACGTTCGAGCAGAACTCAACATCAGAAACATACCATATCAGGAGAGCAGACCTCCAATCCCGCTCCAGGCAAAAAGACTGACGGAGAGGGTCAATACAAACACTCCCATCAAAAGCAGATCGTCAAATCAGACATTGAAATATGCCCTGGGTGTGGGTATGGGTCTGTTTGTTGTGTTATGTGCCGCTGCAATGACACAGTCATTCCTAGGTGGTTCATCGCTATCTGCTTCGGTTCCAGGAATTTATGTTTCTCCGACCCCAACGGACATACCTATCCCTTCTCTACCACCACTCACCTCATCAACGCTCCCAAAAATTACTTTTTCAAAGGGAAAGGCAGGCACCCTCAGCCCATACTCTGTCGATCCCAACTCAATCACCCGTGTCCCTCATGCAACGGAGTATGTAGCGCCGGGGTATCGTACCCTGCTTGGAGGACCATCCCCAGGATCGACTAGTGACTCGGCAATGGTGCGTGTGACTCCTTACCCTATTGTAACGGTCACATCAAGTAGCGACATCTTCACCGCACCTGATCCTTCTACAGTAACAACCGCCCCATCCCCAGTTAGTATCAATCCTCCTCCAGTTATTGAGAATCCAAACGACGAGGCACCTGCATCTACTAGTGATACTTGCTGCATTTGTTCTTATGATGCCTACAATTGTGATGACCCGGAGTCCCTGACATGCTACTATTACTGCTATGGTAAAGGGGGGAAAGAAGGCAATAGAGAGGACATCCATGGGCTTGATGGAGATAACGATGGTGAACCCTGTGAGGGTAAAAATTGGGATATTGGTTCAGGTGGCCTCTGTGGTCCACCGAAAATCGATACAATCACCACTATCACCACGCCTCCGCCCAAACTCCTTCCCAAGCCGCCAGTAATCCTCTCTGTCAATCCTGAGCAGTCAACGGTGACGGCTGGTGAGACAATTCGTATTGATGTATTGGTTGAATCCGAGGTCCCGGTAACCGACGCATCTTGTGATCTTTATAACCCCATTGGTATGGGGAGCCCGAATCCACTCAGTATACAAACAACCACACTTGGTAACAATCAATGGAAGATGATTATCCCCATATCTACTGACGAATATTGGCCTATTGGCGTAGTCGAAATTGATAAACTATATGTTTATAGTAGTATTATTGGCGTCCCATCAGTCGATCCATCAGCACCGTGGCCAAACCGTATAAGTATCCGCGTGAATAATCGCCATAGCCCAGAAGAGACGAAACCAGCGGTAGTATCCATTGCTTCGGACAAGGGTGAAATCAATGCTGGCGAAGGCGTTTACTTAACGATACTTGTCAAATCAAAACTCCCTGTTGGGCATTATGGCTTTTCACATTACGCCTATTCGTCACCTGATGGCAGGGGCCTTCGTACGTATGGCGGGTTAGGTTACACGAAAGTGGGTGAAGATATTTACGAAGCAAAAATTAGGATCCAAACCCACGGAGACTGCCCGACAGGGGACATAGTCTTTACCGAATTAATCGTTAATAACGCTGCAGAGCAGTCCTCAGACCCAATAACCCCCGTGAAAGTAGTCCATATCATCGGTTCTTCGGGAGCAACGACAACTGATAAAGCGCCCTCGGTAAAAGTTTAACCGGCAAATGTGGTTCCATCTCGTTTTATTTTGGTAACAAACAGCCCAACATTGAGACATCGGTTGTGGAGATCGAAATATTGGTCGTAGTAACTGTGGAACAGGTGCAGAGCATGAGTCCTTTTGTATGCATCTACCTGGTTCTGTGTCAGATGTTCTCTTGATGCTTTGTTGGCCGCATCAGAAGTGATCCATAAGCGGATAGATTGGGGAGATGGTAATTCGGGCGGAATTTTGATGCGATCTACTTCGTTTCGGCCCTGATTGTATCGTGTGATATGGTCGATCAAGGCCGATGTGTCAGATATGATATCATCGATATTGGCTAAAATATCTTCAATAGATTGAACCGACTCTGCCTCCATAATCATCGATTCAATAGAATGAACCACATCAGAGATTGGACAATCGTCATTGGAAGAAGATGAGCCTTGGAGAAGGTTGACGGGGCCCCAAGCGGCGATGTATTTATCGTATACATCATCATGCTCTTCGATGAAAGTGTCGTAACTCTCTTTAGATAGCCCATACTGCTCATGATTCATTATGAAGTTGACATAATCTTTATCTAGCCGATTACGTCTCGATTGTTGTTGGAAGAACTTTCGGAAGTGATTCTGTTCCAATCTTTCGGAAGGTTTCTTCGTTAGAGGGATCTTATGTTGTTGTAAATATTCCTGAATGATATTTTTATTGATGAAAGGCATAAGACCACCTTTGCGGTCTTTAGGCGGATTCGCTTCATACCGTTTCATTTCTTTCATCAGGAATGGTATGAGCACTGGATGAATTGGAATATAATAATCGTTCTTTACCTTTGGCTCGTGTTTACTTGTAACATATAGATATGGTTTCTCCCTTGCTAGGGCCTCTTTAAAGTCATCAACGGAGAAATGGGTAGCTGTCTCGGGACGGATGCCTGAATAAGCGTAGAAAAGACAATAGAACGTATTTCTTTCACGATGTGGTTCAATTTTAAATTTGTGTTGATTAATATGATTGATGACATTCCTGATATCATCAATTCCTATTGGATCGGCCCCCTTGTACTTCACCGTTTTTGGGATGGTTAATAGTCGAGCATATTGCTCATATTCTGGTTTCCTGTTTAAGAAGTTACTAAAGAATAGTAACGGTCGTCGTCTGTCATTGTTTTTGTAATTTTTAAGGACGTATTGATTGAATCTGTTAATCGACTCTTCACTAAGATCTCCTTGTGTCTGGTCCCATATGACTTTAGCACTGATGTTGTTCCATGATCGGCTCCTTGCTTGGATCGCGGCATTCCGTGTTTCAAGGTAACTAGATAACTCGGCCTCCGAAAAGTGCTGCACTGTATAAGCATTCATATATGAGAATGCGGGTTTTATGCCCTTGAAAGCTGCTGGTGCTTTGCGCCTCGGGAGTTCAAATCTCCCTCCCGGCGTCCAGCATTAGAGTTCTAATCCTCATGGGTTGCATGAACGAGTATGCACCAAGAGGCCCCATTTTATTCCAGCAGGGCAATGCGTCAGATCTGAAAATTGGTCCGTAAACCAATCCTGGAGGCCGGTGACGGCCCCGGTGAGTTCCTGCGCTTCTGCATCGTCGATCGTCTTATCATCCCGGGCCCAGTAATGGATCGCGGCCCCAGTACGGATCGGTAGCGGAGTCCGCACCGGGGCCCGTATGGACTGTGACCGTCGCCTCGGAGGCGAGCGTGAAGCTCGGGAAAGTGTACGTGTGCGTGATCTCCTCGTCCGTGAGCGTCCAGCCCGTTGTGTCGACGGGGCCCGAACCCGCGTTCACGATGGCGACGACCTCGCCCTGAAGGTCGAGGTGCGGTATCACGATGACACCGGCAACCGGGGCGGCCATCAGCATGAGGAGTGCCGTACCCGCCCGGATGCTCTTCGGTTGCAGTCTTATGGAAAAAAACACAGATCGGCTATTTGCTGGTCTTGATTTATTATTATGTCATCAATAATCGCGGCGGTGAAGACTTCGTTGTTCATCCGCATGGGCTACCCACGAGCAGCTCCTGACGACGATCAGACCAACATCCGGTGTGTCATGCCGACAGAGATACACATGCTTGAGTTCGACCCGGCGATCAGAATCGGCAACTTGGTCCCGATGGTCGAAGGCTCCCCCTGTTCTGGTGACCTGCCGGTTTAACCGGAACCCCTGGGACGAACAACCCTCACGAGGGCTGGATACTCCGTCTCCCTGCCTGCCGTTGGCCAGGGGTAGTATTAACCTGCTTTGGCCCAATACGGGCCTCCATGTCACACAATCCGGGCGGTGTCCAGAAAGTCATACTGGAACAGGTGTCTGAGCAGGGTTATTGCCTGCTGAAAACGGTGAAAGCCCCTCAGCTCGCCGTATCCCGTGCGGCCGACCAGCTGGCGGCCAAAGGGCAGGTCGTGGTGTGTGAGTTCCTTATGGGCTTCCCCGATAAGCAGTCTGCCTCCGGCCGGGTTGACCAGGAGACCATGGCGGCCTTTCCCCCGGGCCTGACCTATGCGGAGCGTTTGGCGATACGGGAGAAGAACGAGCTTATGCCAGGGTCTGTCACTCGGACCTGGTAGAGGCGCTCTGA